>JGI24712J26585_10000925_pt1 | contig 25256 bp, 23 predicted proteins | sample BioPla3DNA2_FD_26585 | JGI IMG/M metagenome (IMG submission 26585)
GACTTCCTCATTGAGAAACGCTGCCGCCAACACTCTGGGCTCATCCAGCCCCTGCTCCAGAAGCTGCAGGGCCAGGGGCTCCAATCCCTTTTCCTTGGCCACGGATGCCCTGGTTTTGCGTTTGGGTCTGAAGGGGCGGTAAAGATCCTCCAGTTCCTGCAGGGAAGCCGCGGCCTGGATTGAGCTGCTGATTTCCGGAGTAAGCTTGCCCTGGGCTTCAATGAGGCGGGTTATCTCTGCTTTGCGGTTTTGGAGACTGCGCAGGTAATCCAGGCGTTCTGCAAGGGTCCTGAGCACAGTCTCGTCCAGCTCCCCCGTGGCTTCTTTGCGGTAGCGGGCGATGAAGGGTATGGTGTTGCCCTCATCCAGGAGCCGGACAGTGTTTTCCACCTGCTGGGGCTTGAGCCCCAGCTCTGCTGCGAGCTGTCGTATGATTTCCATGTTGATCTCTCCTCCGTGCTTAGAATAGCAGAACTGGAAGGAAGATGCAAAGAAATGTGGAACCCTAAGGCGAGGTGGTAATATGCTGGCAGAGTATAGGACGGTGGCGCAGGAGGCGGAGATTACCCTTATCGAAAAGAAGTCGAAATTCATCGCCCGCATCAAGCCCGTCCAGACCCGGGAAGAAGCGGAAGCGTTCCTTGAGGAAGTGCGCAAGGAGCATTGGAACGCCACCCACAATGTGCCGGCTTATATCATAGGCATGAACCAAGAGATCCAGAAATACAGTGATGACAATGAACCAAGCGGTACCGCGGGCTTGCCAGTCCTGGAGGTTCTCAAGGCCCATGAGCTGGTCAATACCGCCATCGTGGTTACCCGCTACTTCGGCGGCATCCTTTTGGGTAGGGGAGGGTTGGTCCGTGCTTACGGCGGAGCAGCCAGGGAGGCCGTGCTGGCTGCCGGCATCGTGCGTATGGTACCCGCTGTGGAAGTGGGCATTACAGTGGACTATACCCATGCGGGGAGGATCCAAAATGAGCTGCTCACCCAGGGGGTTTTCCTAGCTGACACGGAGTACCTTGAGCACGTGACCTTCCACGTACTGCTCCTGCCCCAGGAAAGGGAGGCCCTGCGTCAGCTGATCCAGGAGCATACTGCCAATGATTTCCAGTGGCGGGAGGGGCAGGAAGTGTACCGGGCCCTTCCGCTGGCAGAGAGTTGAGAAGGGGAGTGAAGGCCATGACCAAGTTGACCCGGACATCTGCGCCCTGGCTCTATCCGCTGCCGCCGGTTCTGGTGAGCTGCGAGCATAACGGGCGGGCCAACATCATCACCCTGGCCTGGGCAGGAGTNGCCTGTTCGGATCCAGCAATAATCAGCGTGGGCATTCGCCCGCAGCGTTACTCGTATGATATAATTAAGCAATCAGGTGAATTCGTGGTGAACATACCCAAGGCATCCCAGGTGGAGCTGGTAGACTTCTGCGGTAATGTCAGCGGCCGGGAAGTTGATAAGTTTGCCCGCTGCGGCTTCACTGCGCAGCCCGGCCAGTTCGTGAAGGCGCCGCTGATCGCGGAGTGTCCGGTGAATCTGGAGTGCAAGGTCGTTCAGGTGCTCGCCCTGGGGAGCCATGAGCTGTTTTTGGGGGAAATCCTCTCCGTGCATTACGATGGGCAGTATGCAGCGAATCAGCGCTTTGACCTCAGCCAAGCCGATGCCCTCGTTTACGGGCTCAATGGTTATTACCGGCTGGGTGAAGCGTTGGGGCGCCACGGACAGTGGATCAGAGAAGAGAGGTAGGAGATGGAAAAAAGCAGGAAGTTCTTAAGTTTGGGCGTATTTCTTGTCTGTGCCTTCATTCTGACTGGTTCGGCTTGGGCCGCGTTTCCTAAACCCCAGGGTTTTGTGAACGATTTTGCCAATGTGCTCGATCGACGCAGCCAATCGGAACTGGAGATCCTGGCTGAGCAGCTGAAAAAAGACCAGGGGATCGAACTGGCGGTGGTTACGGTGGCCACCACGGAGCCCATGGATCCCAAGGAATACACCACGGGGCTGTTCAACGATTGGAAAATTGGCGGTCCCGAAGACAGCGGCCTTTTGCTCTTGCTGGCCGTTGCGGAGCGGGCTATTGAAGTTGAACCCGGCTACGGCCTGGAGGGAGTCCTGCCCGACGGCCTCATTGGGGCGGTCATCGATCAGGAGGGCATGCCCCATTTCAAAGAGGGGAACTACGGGGCAGGGCTGACAGCCATGGCCAAGGCCTATGCCAGTATTCTAGCCGGCGAAGAGTTTGAGATTGCTGAGGAAAATAAGCCGGATTTCGGGTGGCTGTTTTCGTTTCTCATTTTTCTCCTCATCGTGCTGCTACTGCGCCGCAATCGCTTCTACCCGCCGAGGGGAAGCGGCGGGATCGGTGGTGGCGGAGGCTCGGGCAGAAGGACCATATTCATCCCTGGCCCCACCATAGGCGGTCCGCGCATGCCTACGGGTAGACCGTCCGGTGGCTTTGGAGGGTTTGGGGGAGGACGCAGCGGCGGCGGCGGTGCAGGACGAAGATTCTAAGGAAGGAAAAGGAGAGTGGAGAGCATGAAAAAAGGAACCATAGTGCTGATAGTCATTGCAGCAGTCATTATCCTTCTTGGTGCCAGGGTTATCTCCAGTTACAATCAGTTAGTGGAATTGGAGCAAAACGTGGAAGGCCGTTGGGCGCAGGTGGAAAACCAGCTGCAGCGGCGGGCAGATTTGATCCCCAATTTGGTAGAGACTGTTAAGGGCTATGCCAGCCATGAGCAGCAAGTTTTTGCCGATGTTGCCGAAGCCCGTTCGCGCTTGCTGGCGGCCAGGACCCCTGAAGATCAGATGGAGGCCAATGCGAGCCTGGACTCCGCTCTCGGCAGACTCCTTGCCATCAGCGAAGCTTACCCGCAATTGAAGGCCGATACCAGCTTTATCCGCCTTCAAGATGAGCTTGCGGGCACAGAGAACCGCATAGCCACGGAGCGGATGCGCTTCAATGAGTCTGTGCAGACGTGGAACACCACCATCAGGCGTTTCCCCATGAACCTGCTGGCCGGCATGTTCGGCAAGGAGCCCAAGCGCTTCTTCGAAGCATCGCCAGGCGCCCAAGAAGTACCGCAGGTTAGTTTCTAAAAGATAAGGCACTCTCCGCTGGAGAGTGCCTCTTTAGAAACCAAAAACGGGCAGGGGAGTGGTGGTGTGCTCCCGCAGGGCATCTAGGTCCACAGGGGGGATATTGTCGCGGAAGTAATGCAGTACCTGCAGTGCTTCTGCAGGATGTGCGGTGCCCCCCCAAACCACGAGCTTGGTTAACTGCGCAGGATGCTGGATGCCGTAGATGGGCTGGCCTGATTCATCGTGATCCAAGGGCAGCAGCAGTCCCTGCTCGGTGAAATAATTTAAGCGTTCTTCGGAGAGGGAAATCACATCTGGTGCCTCTCCCGCAGCGATCAACACCACCAGCTTGGGATCCATGGTTCCCGGCGGGAGGAGCTGCAGATCGATGTAGATCTCCTCGTGGGATGCGTTCCAGGTTTCGGCCAACTCCGTCATGACCGCATCGACTTCGTAGGAAGCCTCCGCCAAAAACGCGATTTTTATCCTGCCCATGGCCGGATCCGGGGGCTGGGGGCGGAAGATCAGATAAAGGATCAGGGCGGCTGCCGCCAGGATGATTCCCGCGATAACTTTCATAGATACGGGGGGTGGAGGGCCGTCCCCTTTCGGCCGTTCGCCCAGGACAACCTGTGCCAGCTGAGGACAACCGGCTTTGCCGCAGCCCCCTTTACTCTTCCAGCAATCCGCGTGCTGCACACTGCGGCAGCGCGGGCAGACCACTACCTCATCCCGGGCGCTGATGGCCTCGCCGCACAGGACACAGGGCTGGCCCGCGTAAGCCTCTCCCGATGTGATTTTTTCAGTTTTTCCAGCCATAGATTATCTCCCCAAATACCAAAGATCGTATAGTATGGTATTATTGATATTGTAACACTTTGTCCCAGCTCTGCCAATTGACAGGGGTTGGGGAAGAGGAGTGGTGGCTCTGAGGCCGCAGGTGGAAATCTACACTGATGGTGCATGCAGCGGAAACCCGGGTCCCGGAGGATGGGGAGCCATCCTGCTCTATGGTCCCCATGAAAAAGAGATCTCGGGCTTCGAAGCCATGACTACTAACCAGCGCATGGAGCTCACGGCGGCCATCAAGGCTTTGGAGAGCTTAAAAAGACCCTGCAGGGTTAAGCTTTACTCAGACAGCGCTTACTTGATCAACGCCTTCACCCAGGGGTGGATTGAGAATTGGCGCAGGAATGGATGGCTCAATGCCCAGAAAAAGCCGGTGAGCAACGGGGACCTGTGGCGGCGGCTGGCGGACCTTGCGGAAATCCACGAGATCCAGTGGATTAAAGTTAAGGGACACAGCGATAATAAGTATAATAACCGTTGCGACGCTCTGGCCCGGGCTGCCATTGAAGCGGGGCGTTAGGGGGTGCAGCAGGCAGTGCAGAGAGATTACAAGGAACTGTTGGAAGAAATCAAGGAGATTACCACGGCAGATGGGTTTGTCTCTTCATGTCTGGAGATCAAAGAAAGCCTGTTCTTTTATGAACTGGAGCTGGTGCTGGCGGCCTACACTGCTTCCCTGGAGCTGCTGGCGGTGGCTGCTCTGCTCAACGCCGCGCTGAAAAGCAGGCGCGACCTGCTCAGAGCCCGGGCTGAAGTGGAGCGCTGTGTGGACACTCTCTTGGCGGATCTGACCAAGTTCCAGTTCCCCTTAGATATCCAGTATGTTGTGGATCGGTTTTTGCAGGGCCCNGCGCCGCGCATCCGCTGGAGGTTTGCGGTCTACAGGGAGATGATCAAGGCTTATGCGTCCCTTGATGAAGCTGCGCCTGATGATCTGGATGCCCTGCTGCGCAGGGCCCACAAGGCAATACAGGGAACGGAAGCAGANTTCGGCCCCAGGCTCGCGGCTGTGCTGGGGCAGGTGGGGGCCAGAATGCTGAGGGGCGCCCGTCTGAGGCCCATTTGGGTGCAGGTGAGCCATCCACGCATCCAGGTGGTCCTGTCTGGCCTGCAGACCCTGGTGAACAACCTGCGCGTCACCCCCTACCTCAACTACCCCTTGGAAGATCTGGCCACGGAGAGACAGAAGCGCCGGAAGGTGAAGGGCAATGTGGTGGCGGACTTGGGGGTGTTCCGCAATTTCCGGCAGGGGGGATCAGGCTACACGGAGCTGAACATCGCCTTTGAACGTGATGAATATGATCACTTCCTGGAGGGCTTTTTCACTGGCTTTCAGTATCTGGATGTGGAACCTGACCAGACGGTGGTGGACTTGATCACCATGATTTTCGAAGCCCGTTCCGTCCACCTGGGGGTGGACGGCCGTTTCCTGCTCAGGCTTATGGTGTACTGCAGCCGCTGGAAGCTGAGCCAGGTGAGCGACGCCGTCCTGGAGCTCCTGGCTGAGCTGGATTGGGAAGATCCGCTCTTTTACGAGTCTTGGTCCCTGCTTAAATCCCTGGCGGGCAAAGCTCTGCCTGCCATGCGCCGCTTTGCCAGGGCTAACCCGGAATCGCCGCTCCTTCCCTATCTCGCCCTCTTTTTGAGCAGCGGTCCGCCCAGCAAGCGCAGGTGGAGCCTGCTGAAGGAGATCTTCGAGCATTACCCCGATGACAATGAGGACAAGGCCCATATCGCCCTGTCCATTGCCCGGTACGGGGGAGAGGATGCCGTGGCCTTTCTGGAACAGGTGCTCACCGCTGACAAGAACGCCAACGGGTCCTACCGCAGGGAACTGGAGAAGGCCCTGGCCGCAGCAAAACAACAGACGGTAAATTAATCCATTTCCGACACGGCCCAGGCCGCAGCCTCTTTCACCATGGGGCTGGGGTGCTCGCGGGCCGTCTTTTTTAGGGCCGGGAGAGCTTCCCTAATGCCCTGATTTCCCAGGACAATGCAGGCGTTGCGCTGGAGGATGTTCTTGCCGCGCCAGCTCAAACTGGTTCGGCCGAACATCTCCTTAAACTCTCGTTTGTTCAGATCCAGGAGGGGCAGGAGGGGAACGTGGGGGCCCACCAGCGGTGCAAACTCCTCGTGCCGCGTTAGGACAGCCTCCTTATTCACGGGGCAGACCTGCTGGCAGGTGTCGCAGCCCCAGAGCCTGCTCCCTAGTTTACTACGGAATTCCAGGGGGATGGATCCGGACATCTGAGTGAGGTAAGACAAACAGCGCTGGGGTTTGATCTTGCCAGGGGCCAAAAGCGCCCCCGTGGGACAGGCCCGGATGCACAGATCACAGTGGACAGGGCATGACCAATTGCCCTGCCCCGTGTGGCTCATGGACGCCAGTTCCACATCAACCAGCACTGCGCCTAAAAACACCCAGGACCCAAAGGGGGGCACGTAGACCGCGCAGTTGCTGCCGGGAAAGCCAAGGCCCGCTTCCACGGCCAGGGCCCTGTCCACCAAGAAACTGGTGTCAACGGCTTTGCTGCATTCCCGGGCTCCATGGTGCTCGGTGAGATAGCGTATGAGTTTTTCCATGCGCTCCTGGAGGACGCGGTGATANTCCAGTCCCCAGGCGGAACGGGAGATGGTGCCGTGCAGGGGAGGAACGGGACCGGGGGGTCCGGTGTTGTAGCTCACAGCCAGGGCAATGACCGCTTTGGCGCTTTGCTGCAGGTTCCTGGGATCAACGCGCTTTTCCACATCCGGATCCACAAACTCCGGGTAGCGGCCTTCCTCCTGGGCTTGGCGGAGAATGGCCAGCATCTGCCCTGAAGGCCGCGCCGGCATAACGGCAAAGGCATCAAACCCTGCCTCCCGGATCACTTTGCCCAAAGCATCAAGGGATTCCCTGTCCATGCCGCCTTCCTCCTGCCTNTTGTTTCTTGAAAAACAAAGAGGAGCTCGCGCTCCCCTTACCAGTCTATCTAATTGGCTGCTTCCACCGCAACAACCTCGGGAATTTCCTGCTTGAGAATGCGCTCAATGCCGGCCTTGAGAGTAAGCTGGGACATGGGGCACCCCACGCAAGCGCCGGTCAGTCTCACCTTGACTACGTTGTCAGGACTGATCTCAACCAGCTCTACGTCGCCGCCGTCGGCTTGAATAGCTGGGCGAATTCTACCGAGAACCGCTTCTACCTTCTCTCTCATTTCCACACCTCCTTGGGTCTTCTTTTATAAGTATACACCTAATGATTAGCAAAGTCCATGACCAATCGCATCTAGCCTAAGTGCCGCAAAAGGTGCGGTAGGGCACGCTTGATGGTTCCGGCGGCTCGGCGTATTCCTGCTGTTCTTCACTGTGGGCAAAAGGATCCGCCAGCACACCCAAAAGCTTTTCCGCCAGGCTGTTATCGCCCCCCTGCACCGCTGGGCGCAGCGCTTCTTCCACCCGGTGGTTGCGGGGGATAACCGCGGGATTGCTGCGCTTCATCAGATCCTGTACCGCTTGGGGGCTCTGCTGGCTGCGGGCTGCCCGCTCCTGCCAGCGGGTTTTCCAGCTAGCAAAAGCATCTGATTGATACAGGCTTCCGGCCTCGAACCTGTGGAAAGTGAGATCCAGGAAAGTGTTGGTGAAATCGGCCTTGTGCCGATGCATGAGATCCAAAAGGTCCTGCACCAGTGCCCTGTCTCCTTCTTCCGCGCCAGAGAGGCCCAACTTTTTGCGCATACCGTCCAGGTAGCATTCGGTATACAAAGGACCGAAGCGGGCCAGTTCTTCTGCGGCCAGATCCGCGGCCTCCTCTGGGTCAGGGGAGAGCAGCGGGAGTAGGGCTTCTGCGAAGCGGGCTAGATTCCAGCCGGCGATTTCGGGCTGCCTGGCGTAGGCGTAGCGGCCCTGGAGATCTATGGAGCTGAACACCGTGGCCGGGTCATAGGTATCCAGAAAGGCGCACGGACCGTAGTCGATGGTCTCGCCGCTGATGGTCATGTTGTCGGTGTTCATCACGCCGTGGACAAAGCCCACCAGCATCCAACGGGCAACTAGAGAGGCCTGGGCGGCGATGACCTGGCGCAAGAGGGCTAGGTACTTGTGGGGCTCGCCGCACAGCTGTGGATAGTGCCGCTCCAGGGTGTAGTCGGCCAGTCCTTCGAGATCCCTGGGGCGAAAACGGCTGCATACTGGAACGTTCCCACCCGGATGTGGCTTTTGGCCACCCGGGCGAGGATGGCTCCCGGCAGGAAAGTTTCCCTGGGTATCGCCTCTCCAGTTGCCACAACTGCTAGACTTCTGGTGGTGGGGATGTTCAAGGCCTGCATAGCCTCGCTGATAATGTACTCCCTGAGCATGGGGCCCATGGTGGCCCTGCCGTCTCCTCCCCGGGAGTAGGGAGTGGGGCCGGTTCCTTTGAGCTGGAGATCAAAGCGCTCCCCGCAAGGAGTGATCTGCTCTCCCAGCAGCAGGGCCCGTCCGTCGCCCAGCATGGTAAAATGGCCGAATTGATGCCCTGCATAGGCTTGGGCCAGGGGCAGGGACCACTCTGGAACGGTGTTCCCGGCCAGCACGGCGGCACCTGCCGCGCTCTCCAGGGCATCGGCGTTTAGGCCCAGGGACTGCGCCAAGGGCCGGTTGAGGAGGACGATCTGGGGCCGGGGGACGGGTGCGGGCTTGACCTGGGAAAACAGGGATTCAGGCAGGCGCGCATAGGAATGGTCGAAGTTAAAGCCGAACTCGTTGGTCTGCATGGCGTACCTCCCGAACCTAGTATGCCCGGGCAGGAAGTTGGGGAACTATACCGAAATCAGTATACGTTCTGAATTTGAAAGGCGGTGGGGACAGGGATGCAGCGCACGAAGGTTTTGGTAATCGGAAGTCTGAATATGGATTTGGTGGTTCATGTTCCCAGGGTACCCAATGATGGTGAGACCATTTTAGGCACAGAGTTCCACCGCTATTTTGGNGGCAAGGGGGCCAACCAGGCCGTGGCCGTGGCCAGGCAGGGAGTGAGCACCCTCATGGCCGGCCGCGTTGGAGCGGACGCCTTTGGCCGCGACCAGATCGCCTCACTGCAGGCCGAAGGGATTGTCACGGATCATCTCCTCATTGACGAAGAGCATGCTTCTGGNGTGGCATTCATTGTCATTGATGTCCAGGGGAATAACAGGATTATGGTTGTCCCCGGCGCCAATGGTGCAGTGAGCCCCCGGGATATGCAGGCTCTGGAACCTGTGATGGCGGAGTGCTCCTGTGTGGTGATTCAGCTGGAAATCCCCCTGGAGACAGTGCTGGCAGCCATCCGCGCCGCCCATGCCCAGGGCGCGAAAGTGATCCTCAATCCGGCGCCAGCCCAGCCTCTTCCCGTGGACATCTATCCCCGCATCACTGTGATCACGCCCAACGAAAGCGAAGCCCAGCTGCTCACGGGCATCGAGGTCTCGGACCTCGCCTCCGCCCGCCAGGCGGCCCAGGTGCTGCTGGATCGGGGAGTGCTGGCCGTGGTGATCACCTTGGGTTCCAAGGGAGTATATGGCTTGACCCTTTCCGGAGAATTCCATTTCCCGGCGCACCAGGTGAAAGTGGTGGACACCGTGGCCGCGGGGGACACCTTCACCGGGGCTTTAGCAGCNCTCATCGGAGAAGGGCGCAGCCTAAAGGATGCGGTGGAGTATGCCAACGCGGCAGCTGCCCTTGCGGTGACGCGCCGGGGAGCGCAGCCCTCCGTGCCCACCAGGGCGGANGTGCTCCGCTTCTTAGGCAGATAGGGATTGATTGTTGTGGAAAAGAGCTGCCGTTCCTGCAGGTGGCTCTGTCTTTTTCTCGGCGGAGAGTGGGAAAATAGGACCAGGAAGCACTACGTTTTTAGACAGGAGGCTGACCTTGATCGATAATGCAGCAACTCGCACCTACCGCGGCTTCGTCCTGGACCCTTTCCAGCAGCAGGCCGTTGACTACATCGATGAGAACAAATCCGTGCTGGTGGCGGCACCCACCGGAGTGGGCAAGACCCTAATTGCGGACTACATCATCGAAAAGATNTACCGCGAAGGCGGACGGGTGGTATATACCGCCCCCATCAAGGCCCTGAGCAACCAGAAGTTCCGAGAGTTCAAGAATGTGGTAGGGGAAGATGCGGTGGGCATCTTAACCGGGGACGTGGTGATCAACCCCGATGCGCCCATTTTGATCATGACCACGGAGATCTTTAGAAACATGCTGCACGAAGATCCGGAGCGAGTCCGTGATGTGCGCTATGTTATTTTCGATGAGATCCACTATATCGACGATCCCGAGCGGGGCAGTGTATGGGAGGAGAGCCTGATCTTCATGCCCCCTTTCATGCGTTTTCTCGGCCTGAGCGCCACCATTCCCAATGTGGATCAGCTGGCCAACTGGATCCAGGAAGTGCAGCAGCAGAAGGTTGAGGTGGTGACCCACTTTCACCGCGTGGTTCCCCTCAAGCACGCCCTCTTTGAGCGCTCCTTGGGCTTCACCACCATGAACAGGATCCAGAAAAAATACCGGAGGCTGGCGGGGCAGAGCCCCACAGGCCGCCCGGAGGCCCCTGCCACTACCCACATCGATCTGATCCGGGCCATTAAAGGCGACTACCTGCCTTGTCTATTCTTCACCTTCAGCAGGCGCAAATGCGAGAGCAACGCCTTTGAGCTCGGGGAAGAAGAAGACTTCCTGAACGCTGAACAGAAAAGTCAGGTCACAGAGGTTATAGAAGGTGTCCTGGAGCGCTATTCGACCATTGAAAGCGGACGCTGGCCTCACCTCAGGCGCCTGCTCCTCAAGGGCATTGCCTACCACCATGCAGGTATGCTGCCTGTGCTCAAGGACATTGTGGAAGAGCTGTTCACCCGCCGTTTGATTGCTGTTTTGTACTGCACAGAAACCTTTGCAGTGGGCCTCAACTTCCCCTGCAAAACGGTGTGCTTTGATTCCAGCACCAAATGGGACGGGAACTCTTTTCGGCCCGTCACTAACCGGGAATATTTCCAGATGGCTGGCCGTGCGGGCCGCCGGGGGATTGATGAGGAAGGTTTTGCCTTCATGGTGGTGGATCTTAACTACTTCGATCCCAGCCAATTTCCCAGCATGAAAGAGGATGAAGTGGAGCCGCTGCAGAGCCAGTTCAGCCTGACTTACAACTCCATCCTGAACCTGGTGAAAAACTACAGTGAAGAAGAGATCTACCGCATCCTGGGCCAGAACTTCGCCACTTACCAGGCTTCAGCGGAGCGCCAGGGAGTCTTGGTTGAACTGGAGATACTCGAGGATGAGCTCGCCCCCTACATCAAAAACCTGCGGGGGCAGGAGCAGTTTGTCAAGACGCTGCGCAAGCGCCTGGAACTGGAAAGCGAGCTGAACAGGGCGTATAATAAGCGTACCCGCAGCAAGCTGAAGAAGGAAATCCGCGCCCTCACCCAGAGGCTGGACAGCGCTTTCTACCGGGCCTTTCCCCAGCGGGACCGGGCCTTGCTGCGCAGGGAAAACCGCAAGTTCCGCAGGAAGGTTAAGGCCTATGAACGGCTGCTCCTGCGGGAGCAGGCCCTCAATCCCCTGGAGCGGTATATCCGGGAGTTCGAAGACAAAAAGGCCCTCCTGGAGGTCCTGGGTTATCTGGAGCACGATGAGCTCACCTCGGCGGGCATTTTTGCCAGTCAGATTCACGGGCACGAGCTCATGATCACGGAGATGTTCATGGAAGGGCTTTTCCACGCCTATCCTCCCGCGGAGTTGAACGCGGTCATGGTCGCGGTGGGTTACGAGCCGCGCAAGAATGAGTTCCGGATCAAGCATAAGCTNGATTTCGGGCCCCTCCTGCGCATCTACCACCATCTGCAGAAGCTGGAGCGGCACATGGTGGGTTACCCCAGTGTGCAGTTTCACGATCACGTGGCCGCCCTGGCTTACCGCTGGAGCAGCGGTGAGAGCTTTACTAAGCTGTTAGAAGACACTTCCGTGGATGAAGGAGATNTGGTCTTCGCCTTCCGGAGGGGAATCGACCTGCTCAGGCAGGTGCGCAATGCTGCCGCGGAGGATCCTGTCCTCCAAGGGAAGCTGCGGGAATGCATCAGCTTGATGGACCGGGATGAGGTGTCCATCTGGCTGTAGGAGCGAGGTGGAGCATGAAGTTCAAACTCCTGGCCCTGGATATTGACGGCACTATCCTCAACAGCGCCTCCCAGCTCACGCCCAGGACCATCGCCGCCGTGCAAAAAGCTCAGGAGCGGGGCATTAAGGTGGTGCTGGCCACGGGTCGCCGCTTGGGCAACACCCTGCCCCTGGTTGAGGCCCTGGGCGTGCGTGAGCTCTTGGTGGTGCATAACGGAGTTGTGGTTGCTGATCCTGTGGGCCGCAGGGCCCTTGTCCAGAGCGGGATCTGCCCCTCTGTGGCTGAGGAAATCGTGGACAAGCTGGAGGCTTGGTCCGTTAACTATATTGTCTATACCGGTGAAAGCGCGGGAGAGAAGGTGCTGGCGCCCAGTGGAAGATGGCAGGAGCCGGAAAACCTCCTTTCCCACTACCTGGGGGAAGCTGCTGAGTTCGCCGAAAAGATCAAGATCACCAGCCCGCCGGTGCGCCTGGCCATCATCGATCTCCCGGCTAAGGTGGATCCCCTTTATGCAGAAATCAAACGGGATTATGCCGGGCAGGTGAGCGCGCTGCTCTTTGGCGCCGTGCGCGATGCCTGGCGGGGCATTGAGCTTCTGCCCGCCCACAGCAACAAGGGTGTCGGCGTGGCCTATGTCGCTGAGCTCCTAGGTATTTCCCCCGCTGAAACCGTGGCCGTGGGTGATAACATCAATGATCTGGAGATGATCCTGTGGGCTGGGCTCGGTGTGGCCATGGAGAATGGCTCGCCGCTGCTTAAGGAGAAGGCGGCCATGATTGCTCCCAGCAATGATCAGGACGGGGCTGCCTTCATCATTGAAGAGCTGCTGCTTGGGGGGGCGAAAATGTGACGGTTCTGCATATCGTACCAGGTGCCTATCTGCGCCAAATCAGGCGCCGTTTGTCCAAGGAAGGGCAGCCTGGTCTGGCTGTGACCCTGGGCGGTTTAGCGGCCCAGATTCTCCGCGCCAACCTGGCCTCCTACAGAGAGGATCGCCTCCTGGAAGAGGTGGCCCTGTGGCAGAGTGTGGCGGATCTAGGGGAGCGCCTGGAGTTTTTCGCGCCCATCGCCCAGTTCGGCGGCTTTATCCAGGAGCTGAAATGGCTGTTCAGTAGGCTGGATTATGGAGAGGAGATCTATGCCTCCATGCCGGAACGGGGCCGGGCGGAGCTGGAGCTTTTACACGCCCGCTACCACGAGATCTTGGACGAGCATGGTGTGGTCAATGCTCCCGGGCAGCTGAAGCTGGCCCTGGAAGTCATGGGGAAAGCGGGCGTTCTGCCCGAGGTGGAGGTGTTAAGGCTGGAAGGCCTGGGTGAGCTTAGGCCCCTGGAACAGCAGTTTCTGCAGGCCTTGGCTGAGGGGCGCACCGTGGAGAAGCTGAGCCCGCCGGCTCAGGAACCAGTGCTCACCGTAACCAAGGCTGCGGATCCCGCCGAAGAGGTGGAGATGATGGGCCAAGCCCTGCGCAGCCAGATTGAGCAGGGTGTTTCCATAGAGCAGCTGGCGGCAGCCTTTCCCAATCCCCGCCAATACCTGCCCCTGTTGATGCCAGCCTTTGAGCGCCTGCAGATCCCCTGGCAGATGCCGGGGACAAGCCTGCGCAACACGCCCTTGGGTAAGACCTTGTTAACACTTATCGCCGGCGAGCTGGCCGGTTGGGATAAGCACTCTTTGGAACTACTCACCGCGCCGGGCTGGGGGTTTCCCTTCGGGCTCAGCAGGGAGGAGCACCGCAGGCTGCGGCTGGCTCCCCCGCTCAATGGCCTGCCCGCCTGGCGCAGCTACTTGGAACAGCAGAGCGGTTGGGAGCCGGTGTTTAAGGTGATCGCCCGCCTTGGCCAAGGGCTTAGGTTCAGGCCGCTGCATGAGTACGGCCTCTGGCTGGAAGGACTCTTGGGAGAGCTGGATCCTGAGCTGTGGGTTCGGCCCCAGGACGGCTTGGAAAACTGGGTGGAACTGGTGAAGGCCTGGGATGGCTTGCACAGCATAGCCCAGACACTGAAGGAGTTCCACTGGGCTCTGGCCCCCGGTCAGTTCCTGCAGCTTGTGGAGGGTCTTCTAGACAGCTACTTGATCCGCCCCAAGCGGGTCTTTGCCCAGCGGGTGCTGGTGCTCAGCACGGACCAGCTGGGCGCCTGTACATATCAGCATCTCTATGTAGGCGGGCTGGTGGAAGGCCAGTTTCCGCCGCATACCCGCGCCCACTGGCTCACTAAGACCAGGGCTGAAATCCACAGGGAAGAAGTCTTTTCCCGCCTGCTTAGCTCGGCCCAGCATCTGCACCTCTATTACCCCGAGGTGGACAGGGAGGGCAAGCTGAACCTGCCCGCCACTGTCCTGCCCAAGGTTGAGGAGCAAAGGACGGCTGCCCTCCAGCCCATTCATTACCCTTCGCTCTTTTTTGGCAATGGTCAGCTGAGGGATGGAGAGCTGCTTGAACGTCTACGGGAAAAATTCCTCAAGCACGGGCTCAGCGTTTCCCAGCTCAATACCTATGCCAGCTGCCCCTTCCGCTTCTTCTGTGCCCATGTCCTGGATTTGGAGGTTTTAGAGGAGGAATCTTTGGACGTGGATGCCAGGGACAAGGGCATCATTGTCCACGAGGTACTGCGCACCTTTTGGGAGCAGCACTTCACCGGGCCCCTGCCCTCAGTGGAAGAGGGACAACTGCTCGTTGAGGAGCTGCTCAACGGCGCTTACCAAGAGAGGGGCAGCCAGCCGCCCGCGGATCTGATCCGATCCATGCGCTCCTTTATTCGCCGAGATCTGCAGCGGGTGCAGGGGGGCTTTCGGCCGGCTTATGTGGAGCGGGAGTTTGGTAATGTGGCCATTCCCAGCGCGTACGGCCCAGTGCTCATGAGGGGCAGGATTGACCGCATTGATTGCCATCCCGACGGAGCGTACGTCCTGTACGACTACAAAACGGGCTCCAACCCTCCTAAGGTCAAATCCATGTTAGAGGGGAAGGACGTGCAGATCGCCGCCTATCTTTTGGCTGCCAAGACGCTTCTGCCCCAGGGGCGCAGCGTGGGAGCAGCTTACTACCTAATTAAAGACGCTGGCAGGCCAGGGCTCTTCCATGAAGCCTATCAAACCCATTTAGGCCTGCAGAAGGGGAACTCGGTCCTGTCCCAGCAGGAGTTCAGTCAGCAGCAGGAGCAGTTCGAGCAGATCCTGGCCCAGCAGGTGAACTCTATCTTGGAAGGAGCTTTCCCCATTGAGCCTGAGGGCTCCAACACCTGTCGTTACTGTCCCTTCCGGGGAATCTGCCGCAAGGAGGTGGGCTACAGTGACTTTTGAGCCAACCGAGCGCCAGAAGGAAGCCATCACCACCATCCACTGCCCGGTGGCCGTTGTTGCTGGGGCAGGCTCAGGCAAGACCAGGGTTTTGGTGGAGCGGTACCTGTACCTATTGGACCAAGGGTTTTCTGTGGAGGAAATCGCGGCCATCACCTTCACCAAGAAGGCCGCGCAGGAAATGAAAGAGCGCCTGCTGGAGGCGCGCCCAGAACTCACTGCCAGATTGGAGCAGGCGCAGATTTCCACCATTGACAGCCTGTGCCAGCGCGTTGTGCAGGAGCATCCGCTCCAGGCCAGAATTGACCCCAGGTTCCGGGTGGCAGAAGAGTGGGAGGCCAGACTGCTGTTGGCCGAGGTCATTGAGGAAGTGGTGCGGGATGCGCAGCCCCCAGGTGAACTGGGGACGCCAGCGGATGCGTGCAGCTTGGTGCAGGATCTTTATGAGCAGATGCTGAGGAAAGGGGACCTGCGCTTTCAACGGCCGTTCCCCGGGCCGCTGGAAGAGTTCCCCTTGACGGAGCTGGAAAGGGAAGTGGAGCAGGCTCTGAGGCTGAGACCAACCACCGCGCGGCAGGAAGAGGCTCTGGCTGAACTCAATGAAGAATGGCCGTATCTGCGGGAACTGCTGCGCATGGCCGATGACGATCTGCGCCTGGAAGCCATGGAAGTCCTGGATAAGCAGTTTAAGCGCATCACGGGAAACCTGGGCAAGCAGATAGCCGACCTTAAGGACCTCATTGCCCGCGCTAAAGGGATCATCATTGAAGGGCGGGCCAGAATTGTCCTTTCGTATCTAGGCCAGGTGCTAGAGCGGGTGCACGACCTTTACACAGAGCGCAAGCGCCTGGGCGGTCTGGTTGATTTCAACGATTTGGAGCGGCTCACCTGTGAGCTGCTGCAGGATCCACAGGTGGCGGCGGACTATCCTTTTAAGCACATCATGGTGGACGAATTCCAGGACACCAACCCTCTCCAGAAGAGGATCGTGGACGCCTTTACCGCGCAGGGCGCCCTGCTCTTTGTGGTGGGCGACCCGAAACAGTCCATTTACCGCTTCCGCGGCGCCGATGTGGGGGTGTTTCTCCAGACGGAACAGGAAGTGAGGGAGGTGGGCAGGCGCATTGTCCTGGATACCAACTTCCGGTCCACTCCTGAACTCATCAACTTCTGCAACCAGTTCTTTGGCAAGCTCCTGGAGGGCGAGGCCGTGGGCTTTGAGCCCAGTCTCGGCAACAAACCTGCGGCGGCGAAGCCCTGCGTAAGCATCCTGGAAACACCGGCAGAGGGCCTGCCCATGGATGAAGCCCGGGAGCTGGAAGCGGAGCAGATTGCCCTGAAAATCCGGGAGCTGGTGGACAGCGGCCGATGGACAAGTTTGAGGATATTTCCATCCTGTTCAGGGCCATGACCAGCGTACATATCTATGAACGGGCCCTGAAGCAAGCGGGCGTCCCCTATGTAAATCTAAGCGGCCGGGGTTTCTATTCCAAGCAGGAAATCCAGGATCTGCTGCACTACTTCCGCTGGCTGGAGGATGCCGGCGATGAAGTGGCCCGGCTGGCAGTGCTGCGCTCACCCTTTTACCTCCTTTCCGATGAAGGCCTGTACTGGCTGCGCCAGGGCCGGCTGGACAAGCTCAGCAAGGAAGAACAGGCGGCGGTGGTTAAAGCCCAGGAAGATTACGCAGAGTTGGAGCGTCTAGCCCGGCACAAGCCTGCCCCCGTCGTGATCACGGAGCTGCTCAGGCGCACTAGTTACGTGGAAAAGACCTGGCAGCTTCCCTTTGGCCCGCAGAAGGTGGCCAACATTGAGAAGCTTTTGGAGCAGAGTTGGGACCTCTTTGCCCGTGATCTGTACAGCGTGCCTGAACAGGTCAGGTATCTGCGCCTCATGGCCAGGGAGGCTCCCAAGGAAGGCGAGGCCCAGCTCGATGCGGAACACGCCGATGTGGTGGTGCTGCGAACCATCCACAACGCCAAAGGATTGGAGTTTCCCGTTGTGTTCCTGGCGGATACCAATGCCGGGGCAGTACGGTCCCCTAAGGGGCAGGTGCTCTATCACCCCGAGTTCGGGTTAACTTACCGGGATACTGAACACTACAAGCTGGCCAAGGAGCTGGCCAGGGAAGAGGAGATGAGCGAGGCCAAGCGCCTGCTTTATGTGGCGGTTACTAGGGCGCAGGAAGAAGTCTACTGGTGCGCCCGCGCGGGCAAGGAGATCAAGCCCAACTGGTGGGGATGGCTAAAAGGGCTTGTGGATTCGGTTGACCAAGAGCTCTATCAAGTTGTACCCGGCGATCTGCCTCCCCTGGAGGAACAGCCGCCCCAGGGCGAACCGGCCCGCCTGGAGCTGCCTCGGTTTCTGCCGCTGCAGCCCCAGTATGATCAGGTGCCCTTTTCCGTAACAGAACTGATGAACTATGACCGCTGCCCGCGCTATTATTATCTGCGCCATATCTTGGGCCTGCCGGAGCGAGGAGGCGGTGGTTTTGGCGATCCGGGTGACTCCAGCAGAATAAGCGCAACCCAGAGGGGGAGCATTGTCCACCGGGTTGTGGAGCAGATCATGGATCCCGCCCACCTGCGCGGACTCGTGGAGCATGCCGCTGCCGTGGAGGGAGTGGAGCTGGATGCGCGGCAGCAGGCTCAGCTGGAGGAGATTATCCAGCCTTACCTGAACAGCGAGTTCTTTGCCCGTGTACAGCAGGGCGCAGGGAGCCTCTACCGGGAGCGCAGCTTTGTTGTCCCGGCAGGCGGCTTTCTGATCAACGGCTTAGTGGACCAGGTGTTTGTGGGGGACAGGGGCATCGAGATTGTGGATTTCAAGACCAACTGGATTCGACCTGATCAAGTGGCGGAGGTTGGAGCCGCTTACCGGGTGCAGCTGCGCCTTTACGCCTGGGCCATGGCCCGGGAGTTCGGACTTCCCGTTTTGAGTTCCCAGGCGTACTTCTTGATCCCCAACCGCTTATATTCTTTGGATGCAGAGCTTCTTCAGGTGGACAAGGCGGAGGAATGGATTATCCAGACGTGCCAGCGCATTGTTCACGGAGCAGAGATCGGAGTCGAGGAGTTTCCTCCTTCAGCCCACTGCGCTCAGTGCAGCCAAAATTCCTACTGTGAAAACGCCTTGCGGGCTGCTAAGGACGGGGCGTTTGGGGAGACTACAGATATTGACGAGGATCCGCTGGAGGAGGAGTATCTATGGATTTGACCCAGCACCAGCTAGGCCCAGGGGTACGGCTGTATCTCTGCGAGACAGATAAGTTCAAAACACTAACCTGCAAAGCATTCATTCAGCAGGACCTCAAGGCCAGGGAAGCCGCCAGCACCGCCTTGGTGCCCCTGCTTTTGAGGAGGGGTTCCCAAAGGTTCCCCACTACCAGGGATATCGCCCGGGAGCTGGAAGAGCTCTATGCCGCCGATTTCGGTTCCGACGTCTTAAAGATCGGAGAAAGGCAGATCCTGGAGTTCCACTTTCGCATGGTGGACCCAGCCTTACTGCCCAAGGGCGAGGAGCTGCTGCGCAGGGGTTTGGAGGCCTTCTGGGAAATAGCTTCGCGGCCCCACGGCAACGGGCGTTTCTTCGAACCCTATTTTGAGCAGGAGAAGGAGATTCTCCTGCAGGAGCTGGAGGGCCTGGTCAACGACAAGCGCGCCTATGCCTTGGTGCGCTGCACAGCCCTCATGTGCGGCGAGGAACCCTTTGGGATCTACAAGTATGGGGACCCGGAAACGGTGCGCTCTTTAGCCAACCAGGAAGTGTACGATCACTACAGGAAACTTCTAAACGACTATCCCCTGGACATCTTTGTGGTGGGGTCCCGTACGGAGCAGGCCGCGGAGGCCCTGGCCGGGCTGGTTCAGGGCAGAGAGGCCCAGGTTGTGCTCAATGCGCCTCAGCGGGTGGAGGCGGGCGAACCCCGGTATTTTGAAGAAGCCATGGATGTACAGCAGGCCGTTTTGGTCATGGGCTACCGCACCCAGATCACCTATCCCGATGAGGATTACTACGCCCTGCTGGTGGCCAACGGCATCTTGGGCGGCTTCGCCCATTCCAAGCTGTTCATCAATGTACGGGAGCGGGCGAGTCTGGCTTACTACGTGGGCTCCAGCATCGAGGGCAGCAAGGGCCTTTTGACCATCAGCGCCGGGATTAGCGGCGATGACCAGGCCCAGGCAGTGGAGATCATCCAGGAACAGGTCCGGGATATGCAGGAAGGCCGGATCAGCGATCAGGAGCTGGAACAGACCAAGCGGGGGCTGATCAGCTCCATGAACAGCATGAACGATAGCGCTTCGGCCCTCATTGATCGCAATCTGATCGGTGTGGTCCACGACGAGCTGCGCACCATCGCCGGTGTGGTGGAGGCTATTTCCGCGGTCACTCTGGAGGGCGTGGTGCGGGCCATGGAAAAGGTACAGCTGGACACCACCTACATTCTCCGTTCTTCCTCCCAGAAAGGAGCAGGCCATGGAACAGATTAAGATCCCAGGCGGAGAAACAGTGTTCCAAGAACGTCTAGATAATGGTTTAGCCGTTATGGTGCTGCCTAGGAAGCAGTTTTTAAGGACTTACGGCGTTTTGTCAGTCAACTATGGTTCTCTGGACTCCAAATTCAAAATCCCCGGGGAAGGCGTTGTTGAAGTTCCTCCGGGCATTGCCCATTTCCTCGAGCATAAGCTGTTTGAAGAGGAAGAGGGCAGTGTTTTCGAACGCTTTGCCTCGTGGGGTGGATCGGTCAATGCCTTTACCAGCTACACCCAAACCAGTTATCTGTTCACCACCGTGGAGCACGCGCGGGAAAGCCTGGCTTACCTCTTAGAGTTCGTGAACGCACCCCATCTCACGGAGGAGAATGTGGAGAAAGAAAAGGGCATTATCGAACAGGAATTGCAGATGTACGCAGATCATCCCGATCACAGGATCCACTCTGCCCTCATGGAAAACCTCTACCACGAGCACCCTGTGCGCCTGGACATCGGCGGCACGGTGGAATCGGTGCGGAGCATCACAGTGGCAGAGCTGCAGCGCTGCTACGATATCTTTTACCAGCCCGGCAACATGGCCTTGGTGGTGGTGGGTGATCTGGACCCCTATGAGACCTGTGAGCTGGTGCGCTCCAGCTATCCGCAGCGCCAGGGGGCAGGTTTTAGCGCGCAGCGGATCGATCCCCAAGAACCGAGTTCCATCGTGCAGCCCTGGGCTGAAACACAGCTGCCCATCTCCCGCCCCCGCTACATGCTGGGCTTTAAGCATGATCCCCGCTGGCGGGGGCAAGAGCTCCTGCGCACGCAGATCGCCATGAGCTTGGGGCTCAAGCTGATCTTCGGACGCAGCTCCCGGGCCTACGCCCAGCTTTACGAGGCTAAGCTGGTGGATGACTCGTTCTACGCCAGTTTTCGGGCCCTTCCCCGGGTGGCCTACTCCGTGTTCAGTTCAGAAACGGATCAGCCCGAGGCGCTCCATGAACGGTTGGCCGGGATCATCAACGAGCTGAAAGGAGGCGGGGTGGAGGCAGGTGAAGTGGAGCGCTTGAAAAAGCAGTTCTACGGTATGTTCTTAGGTTCCCTGGACTCCTTTGAGTACACGGCGAACCGCATAACTGCCCAATACTTTGAAGGCACTCCTTACCACAGGTACCTGGAGGTGCTGGGGGAAGTGACGACAGAGGACGTGCAGGGCGCCCTCGGGGACTTACTGGATTGGGAGCGCTCCAGCGTTTCCATACTCAGGCCGGTGAACGCCCATGGATAAGCGGGAGCTGCGCAGGCAGCTGAAAAAGGAACGGGCTCAGGTGCCCAAGGAGACACGGGCCGCCTGGAATCAGGAGATCAGAAAGGCCCTGCTGCAACTGCCGGCTTACGGCGAGGCGCATCGGGTCATGGTCTACCTTTCCTTCGGTTGGGAAGTGGATACCTGGGGCATCGTGGAAGACTTGGAGCAGAGGGGTAAGGAGATCTACGTGCCCGTGGTTCAGAAACAGCCCAAAGCACTTGCTCCTACCCTTTATACAGGCAGGGAAAACCTGGTCCCCGCGGTGTTCGGGATTTTGGAGCCTCCTGCAGGCACTCCCACGCTGCACCCGGAAGAGCTGGATCTGATCATCGTGCCCGGGCTGGCCTTTACTCCGTCCGGCTTTCGCATCGGCTACGGGGGTGGTTACTACGACCGCCTGCTGGCCGCGGCAGCGGCACCGACTGTGGGCTTGGTGTACAGTGCTTTCATCCGTTCCTTCCAGCCCGACCCCTGGGATCGCCCCGTAGATTTCTTGGCCACGGAAAGGGGGCTCCTGGGAAGGAAATAACCCCCATCCTGCCGAACTCTGCACAGAGCAGAAGGAGGGCGTGCCATGTCTGATCAGTTTGTGCTGGCCATCGATCAGGGGACCACGGGAACCACCGTGACCCTATTTGACCGCGAGTCGCAGATGGTGGCCAAGGTGTACGCAGAGTTTACACAGCACTATCCCAAACCGGGCTGGGTGGAACATGATGCCCAGGAGATCTGGGAAGGAACGAAGGCCCTGCTCAACCGGCTCTTCCAGGAAGCCGGCATCAAACCAGCCCAGGTGGCAGCCATCGGCGTGACCAATCAGCGGGAAACCGTTGTGCTCTGGGATCGCCAGACGGGGGAGCCCGTGACCAGGGCCATTGTCTGGCAGTGCCGCAGAACTGCGGGCATCTGCGACGAGCTCCGCAGCCAGGGCCTGGAACCCGTTTTTCAGGAGAAAACCGGTCTTGGTGCTGGACGCCTATTTTTCTGGGACTAAATTAAAATGGATTTTTGATTATTATCCTGAACTAAAGCAAAGGGCGCGCCAAGGGGGATTGGCCTTTGGTACCATCGATTCGTGGCTGATTTACAAGCTTACCGGCGGTGCCGTCCACTGCACAGATTACACCAACGCGTCGCGCACCCTGCTGTTCAATCTGCGGGAGCTGAAGTGGGATCCGGAGCTCCTGGAGGTCCTGGGCATTCCCGAGGCGGTCCTGCCTGAGGTCCGTTCCAGCAGTGAGGTGTACGGACACACTGCGGATCTAGGGGTGCTCCCTGCGGGCATACCCATTTCAGGCGCAGCAGGCGATCAGCAGGCCGCCCTCTTTGGGCAGACCTGCTTTGAACCGGGTATGGTTAAGGCCACTTTCGGTACCGGCGCGTTCATCTTGATGCATACTGGGACGTCGCTCATTGCCTCCAAAAACGGGCTTCTGACCACCATCGCCTGGGGTCTGGAGGGCAAGGTGGAGTACGCCCTGGAGGGAAGTGTCTTCGTTGCTGGGGCTGCAGTGCAGTGGCTGCGCGATGGTTTGGGCATTATCCAGAACGCGGCTGAGACGGAAGCGCTGGCCCTCTCCGTTCCCGATACCAGCGGTTTGTACTTTGTCCCCAGTTTTGTGGGCTTAGGCGCCCCCCACTGGAATCCCTATGTGCGGGGCATGATCATGGGCATTACCAGGGGTGCAGGCAGGGCCCACCTGGCCAGGGCCGCCCTGGAGGCCATTGTTTACCAGACGAAAGATGTGGTGGATGCCATGGTGGAAGATGCGGCCATCCCCCTCACGGAACTGAAGGTGGATGGCGGGGCATCGGTGAATAATTTCCTCTGCCAGTTCATGGCGGATATGGCCCAGACTCAAGTGCAGCGGCCCCGCGTTTTTGAGACCACTGCCCTAGGCGCGGCCTATTTGGCCGGGCTGGCGGTGGGCTTCTGGGAGAGCCGGGAGGAAATCCGGCGGCTGTGGCAGGTGGACCGCACCTATGAACCGCAGCTCGGCCCAGAAGAGCGGCGGAGGCTGCTGGAAGGATGGGCTGAGGCGGTGAAGAGCGCAAAGAGCTGGGTGGTAAGCTCGTAGGGCAGGAAGGAGCTGTGAGAGGATGGTCAGCATGGATCAAAAGTGGCTTGAGGAGCAGAAAGAACAGATCAGCCTGGCCTTGGCCCAGCAGGGGATTCGGCTGGTTGTGCCGGTGAGGACCCGGGTTGGCAAGGGCTCCGCTCCAGAAAAGGAGCGGACACTGGCCAGTTTCATTGATCACACTCTGCTCAAGCCTACGGCATCAAAGCTGCAAATCGAGAAGCTCTGCCAGGAAGCCCGCCAGTACGGCTTTGCTTCCGTGTGCGTGAACCCCGTGCACGTGGCAGCCGCTGCTCGCCTGCTCCAAGGCAGCGATGTGAAGGTCTGCACCGTGATCGGGTTTCCCTTGGGGGCCAATACTACCCTCACCAAAGTGCTGGAAGCCAGAGATGCCGCGGCAGCCGGCGCCCATGAGGTTGATATGGTGCTAAACATTGGCAGCCTCATGGAAGGAGATTACGCGCAGGTTTATTCAGATATCAAAGCGGTGCGTGACGCAGTCCCCGGCCTGGTCCTCAAGGTTATTCTGGAAACGGGATACCTGAGCAAGGAGCAGATCGTCAAGGGCTGCATTTTAACCAAAATGGCGGGCGCTGATTTTGTCAAGACTTCAACTGGCTTCGGGCCCGGCGGCGCCACGGTGGAAGATGTTCAGCTCATGCGCACAGTGGTGGGGGAAGACTTTGGCGTCAAGGCCTCTGGAGGTATTCGGGACTACGCGGCAGCAGCGGCCATGCTGGAGGCGGGAGCCAACCGCATTGGCGCCAGCGCTGGAGTAGCCATCGTTGAAGAGTTGAGGGGAGAGACAGGCCATTGATCCTCCATAAGCGCAAGACAGCAATTTTGCTTTTGACGGCCCTGATCATTTCTGCCCAAGGCGGGCAGGTCTGTGCCGCGGCTGCCCACGATTGGCTGAGGGACGGCTTTGGCAGCGTGCACGTCTTTTCCCAGCTGATTCGGGAAGACGAAGAAGTGCTGCTCATGGATGGCATGCTGCTCTTTGCCTATCCCCGCAGCTTCCGGGTGCAGTATTATTCCCAGGAAGGGCCGGTAGTGATCACCAGTCACGACGGCTTTCTCGAAGTTAAGGCCGGCAGCGACGTTCAGTACAGCTACGACCGCTACTGGCTGTTTGAGGATTTTATCAATTACATTTTTGCCCTTGCAGAATACACCCGCCTGCCTCTGGAGTTCTCCGGCAGGGATGAGGTGGCAGGCTGTAGAGTACAGCGCTACATGTCCGCCGAGGACCCGGACTTGGTTTTGTGGTTCCATGAGGAGAGCGGCATGCCCTTCCTGATCCGCCAGGGTAAGAAGACCCTGGTTTCGGTGGGAAGTTTCATCCGCGATTTGGAGCAGCCCGAACGGATCACTTCGCTGGAGCTGGAGCTCTATTTTGCCCGGGAGCCGGCCAGGCTGCATCTGGATCTCACTGAGCTTGGATGGGTCCCCTCCCGGCTCACTGTCCAGGAAGCACTGGGGGAAGTGCACACCGACTTCACGAATTGGGCCTTCCAAGACCACTTGGAGGACAATCCCTTTGAGCAGCTGGCCGCGGCCAGGGAACTGAATGATCGGTTCTGGGAGCGTTTTGAGGACGAGGACTTAGAGGGGGCCCTGCAGGTGGCTCAGGACTTGCTGACTGCCGCGCCCCAGTTTTGGCAGGCTTACTTGTACCAAGCGTTTATCTATGAACGCCTGGGCAGTTACCTGGGGGCAGTTGAGAACTACCAGCAGGTCCTCATGCGCCAGCCCGACAACCATCTGGCCCTAAACAACCTGGCATACCACTACCTGCTTAAGGAAGTGAATATCGCCAGGGCTGTGGAGATGGCGGAGCGGGCTGTGGAGCTGGAACGGAAGGCCGTGTACTTGGATACCCTCGGCTACGGCTATTACCTGGTGGGCCGTTTGCAGGAAGCCAAGGAACTCCTGCTGGAGGCCCTGGAAACCGCTCCTGAAGATGCGGTGGAGGAGATGACCGAGCATCTTGACCTCGTTTTGGAGGCCTTGGGTGAGGAGCCAGATGACTGAGCACTATTTTACTGCCAAACCCGGTG
>JGI24712J26585_10000927_pt1 | contig 25228 bp, 15 predicted proteins | sample BioPla3DNA2_FD_26585 | JGI IMG/M metagenome (IMG submission 26585)
TCCGAAATCCGAAATCNNAAATTTTATATGTATATTTGCAAGCGGATAGACTAAATTATGAAGGTCAAGATAATAATTTTTTTTCAAATCTTTGTGTTGTGTTCATGTTTGAAAACAACAAGTATTGATAAATTTAAACAAAAATACGATTGGGAAATAAGTGAAGGGGAGTTTCTGTATGTGACTTCGAATACTCATATGTACTATTATGAATTCCATTATCAAGATAAAACGTACGAAGCCTCAGCAAATTCAAATGCCGGAGATTGGTATTCGAGACACAAATATAATTATCAAATTATTTTTGACAAAAAAAATCCGGGTAAAAATCATATAGTTTTATTCCAATATCCCATAATTAAGGAACCTAAAATTTTTGAAGGTACAGGAAAAATTATTTGGATACGAACAGTTAAACATAAAGTATGTATCAAATATGAATTTGCCATCATTTCTCCGACCGGGGATGATGTTTGGAAATCTGAATCTGTTGAATTTTTACCTATTGAGTATTACGAATCTTTACAGAAGATAAAGAACAACAATTTAACTTTAACTATTTTTATTACCCGTTTAAAAGATCGGGTTTACCCTTGGATCGATAGAACAGTCTTAGATGATTGATGCTTTTTACGGTACTATCACGAGCTTTGCTTTGCTATTCCGCTAAGAGCCATTCCAGTGAAAAACTGGTAAAAACATTGTCGCTATAATCATCCTTTTCGAAGAATAGGCCTATGTCGCCGTTTTGTAAGATGCAGAGCGAAGAGTATGCTGCGGAACCGGCGTAAATCGTTTTGGGGTCGGACCAGGTTGTACCGTTGTCCAGACTGTATCTTACAGACAGATTTTCTCTGTTATTTTTCGATACCAGGTTTGAAAAAATGAGGATATTTTTGATTTCTCCTTCAATTTTGTAAGGATAATTTAAAATAGCGGCATTGCAGCTCGGATCAATCAGTACTGAATCGGGTCTGNAGCTCCAGGTTTTCCCTTCATCATCGGATGTATGAACATACCTGCAACCCAATCCGTTTACTCTGCTGTTGACCATCCAGGTGCCATTCGCTAATTCAACAACCTTTGATTCATCAGCCGGTTTGAGGGGATGATCGATGAGATACCAGGTTTTCCCGTGATCATCAGAGCCAAACAGCACCAATCCATTTTCGAGATTAACCAAGGTGTGTAACAGCTTTCCCGAGTGGATTTGGATTCCCTCTCCGGAAGTGATAAACTTGAAATTTTTATGCCATTCCGGTTTTGAAATCTGTTGGGTTATATCCACCGGTTCAGACCAGGTTTTGCCGTGATCCGTGCTTTTTACGTAGTGCAAATAGTAAACCTCTTTTTCCAGGTTTAAGTTCATGTAGTTGTAAAACAGAAAGATCTCTTTAGTGATTTGATCCACAATAATGGATGGATCTGAGGCAGATTCTCCGAGAGGGAAATCCACAATCACTTCAATTTCCGACCAGGTTTTGCCGTTATCTTCACTTCTGCGAATAGCGATATTGATATCCGCGCTGTGACGTAAATCGCCACAAGAGGGAACTCTTTCATCGATGGCGGCAATCAGATCTCCATTGGTAGCTTTTGCCAAAGCGGGAATGCGATAACAAGCAACACCCTCCTTCATTTTGGTGTTAAACAAAGATTGAAACTCCTGTTGGGAATAGGATTGTCCCAATGAGAAAATTACAATTATAACAAAAAGAAAACGAGATTTCATAATGCAATGAATTAATAACCTGCAAAATTACGGATTTTTATTTGTCTTTAAAAAGAGAACGAAATTTCTCCTTAAACCGGGTCATCTTGGGGCGAATTACCATCTGACAGTAGGGCTCGTTGCCGTGCAGTTCAAAGTAGTCGGTGTGGTAATCCTCCGCTTTGTAGAAATTCTTGATGGGAGCCACTTCAGTAACGATCGGATCTTTGAACAGCTGCGCCTCTTCGATGCGGCTCATCACCTGCTGAATCGCTTCTAACTGCGCCTCATTGCTGTAATAGATGGCAGAACGGTACTGCGTGCCCACGTCGGGACCCTGACGATTGAGGGTAGTCGGATTGTGCACTGCGAAAAAGATCTCCAGCAGCTGCTCCACCGACAAAACAGCGGGATCATACACCACCTTTACCACCTCCGCATGACCGGTCTCGCCGCTACATACATCGCGGTAGGACGGATTCTCCATCTCCCCTCCACTATACCCGGACTCTACGGAAATCACCCCTTTCAACTTCTTGAACATCGCTTCCACACACCAGAAACAACCGGCTCCCAGAAGAATCGTGTCGGTTGCAGGTTGGAAGGAGAGCGAAGTGGAGTTAACACAGTAACGCATGCCGGTTTCGGTCTTCCCATCATCAAAAAGATGTCCCAAATGGCTTCCACAATGGGGACACAGAATCTCCACCCGCATCATATTGTGAGAATAATCGGCTACTTTTTGGATCTTTCCGCTCAACTCACGGTCAAAAGAGGGCCACCCGGATCCGGAATCAAACTTCATCTCATCCGTAAAGAGCGGTTCTCCACAGGCTGCACAATGGTAAGTCCCCTTTTCATAGTGGCGGTCATACTTGCCGACATGAGGCGGATCGGTACCCTTCTCGCGCAGTACATAATATTGCTCCGGAGTCAGACGAGCTTTCCACTCCTCTTCTGTTAAATTTTTGAAATCTTTTTTCCCGAGCTGATTTGTATCGATCTTTGAAAACTCCTGTTCCTCATTGGAGTTCCCTAAAATGGAAAGTAATATGATTATGGTTTGCATGGTTCTCTTTATTTAATTCTGATGGTCAAAAGTAAAGAAAAAGCAAACAGGGTGAATATCAATATTTTAAATAGGATCTGTTGAATTTGTCTATAGGATTAATCCTCTCTGATAATATTTGCACCCAAGCTATTCAAACGGTTCACAATATCCTGATAACCTCTATCGATCTGTTCCACGTTTTGAATCACGCTGGTTCCTTCTGCTGAAAGCGCAGCAATCAGCAACGCTACCCCAGCACGAATGTCGGGAGAAGCCATCTTGGTTGCCCGCAGCGGTATCTGATGATTCATTCCGATTACCGTAGCACGGTGGGGGTCACACAGAATGATTTGCGCTCCCATACTTTGCAAGCTATCCACAAAGAAGAGACGACTTTCGAACATCTTCTGGTGAATCAAAACGCTTCCTTTCCCTTGAACGGCAGTTACCAAAGCGATACTGATCAGGTCGGGAGTAAATCCGGGCCAAGGCGCATCGGCGATCGTCAAAATAGAGCCATCCATCTGACGCTCAATCACATACTCTTTCTGTTTCGGAACAAAGATATCATCTCCCCGTTGTTCCAGTTTAATCCCCAATTTAGAAAAAGTGTAAGGAATAATCCCTAAATTCTCCCAGGAGCAATCCTTAATCGTAATTTCAGAGCGATTCAGGGCTGCCATTCCAATAAAGCTACCTATCTCGATCATATCGGGCAACACAGTATGTTCACAACCGTGTAACTTTTCCACTCCTTCGATAGTCAGCAAGTTGGATCCCAAACCGGAGATTTTGGCACCCATCCGATTCAACATCCTGCACAATTGCAACAGATAAGGTTCACAGGCTGCATTGAAAATAGTGGTTGTTCCTTTTGCCAACACGGCTGCCATCACCAAGTTCGCTGTTCCGGTCACGGAAGCCTCATTCAGCAACATATAACAGCCTTTTAGCGGAGCCGCTTTGAGCTTATAGATCATCCCTTTATGGTGAGACATCGTTGCGCCCAACTTCTCAAACCCCTCAAAGTGAGTAGTTAAGGGTCTACGGCCAATTTTATCTCCACCCGGTGCAGAAGCATACGCCACTCCAAATCGGCCCAAAAGCGGTCCGATGGTCATGATGGAAGCACGAATTTTTCCTGATAACTTTACATAATCCTTCGTTTTCANAAACTCCAGATCGATCTGACTCGCTTGAAACTGAATTGAGCTGCCACCGAGAGGAGTCACTTCCACTCCGATAGAGCTCAGAATTTTGATCAACCGACGAATATCCACGATATCGGGAACATTATGTACAATCACCGGCTCATCTGTCAGCAACACGGCACACAAAATCTGTAAAGCTTCATTTTTCGCACCCTGAGGTGTAATTTCACCGGAGAGCGGATGCCCTCCTTCAATAATAAAACTAGCCATAATATAAAAAAGTTAAACTTATTCAGGAATCACTTTCTTAAATTGAGTCTCAAACTCCATACGATACGGTTCACCGATAATATGAGTCAAAAAGTGAGTGTATTGATCGGAAAACTGGAACTGCTCCTGATCGTAATACTCGAGAGGTAGCGGGAAGTTTCCAATATTGCCCATCTCGATAACGCTAGTGTGGAACTCCTCTAATTCGTTATAAGGCACGATATCCTTCATTACCGGCATCTTACCGTAATCCTCTCTCAACAATAAATCAACTACCTTGTCAGCCAATGTAGAGGTCAATCGACGATCGTACTCATAGCATCTGCCTGATCTGGGGATATAACCTGAGATTTGTCCTCTCGCCTCAATACCGAGTTTTTTGTTAATTTCCGATGCAATCACTCCGCTGATTCCTCCAAAACGTGGGTGTCCATACTCATCCAAATCGGAGCTGGCGTACACCATGCCCAACTCTCCTTTCTCGTCATTCCACCATCTAACTCCTTCTGCAACTGCAATAATCAAACTTTTAGTCGGAGAGGCATGATATTTCTCTTTCACAAACTCAAAAAAGCGCTCTTTACGCTCTTTGGTCATCTCCACTTCCGGAACCAATGAGATTTGCGCCCCTCCAAAAGAAGCTGAACCGGTCAACCAGCCGGCATCACGACCCATCACCTCCAACACCATAATCCGTTGGTGTGACTCATTGGTAGTGTGCAACTTAGCGGTTAACTTTTTAATCTGCATCGCACCTGATGGAAAACCGGGACACAACACGGTTTCATACGATTTTCCTTGATAATGGTGCATCGTGCTGGTTCTCAAGTCATTATCGATGGTCTTGGGAAAACCGATCACCGGAATTTTATATTTCTCATACATTTTTCTGGCAGCACCATTGGTGTCGTCTCCTCCAATGGTCACCAAAACATCTATTTTATATCTTTCAATGTTTCTCAAGATCTGCTCTGAACGATCCTCAGGATTGCGTTTCCCCGGAAATGGATTGGTTCTGCTGGATAGCAGTCCGGTACCACCATAGATTCCATTGTAAGGAATATTGGTCAAATCCACCACATCTCCATCGCCCAACAGACCCCTCCAGCCTCTTAAAATGCCGTACACTTTAAATCCCAACATCGATGCCCGATTTCTTACTGCTTCAATACTGGAATTGATGGCAGGAGTATCACCGCCTCCCGACAAGATCGCTAATATTTTACCACTAAAAATTTTATCTGTTCTCATAAGCTATAATTTTTTAGAAATCGATTAATCATACATTTTATTAATATTTTGAAGAAAATACTTCATACAGTTTCCCGGATTGCGGTCCACGATGTGAAGAATCGCGACGAATCAGCACCTCTTCCCGTTTCATCTCCTCGAAAATCGCCGCTGTGATAGATTGAGCAACATACTCGTTATAGTTGAGTGCTATAAATTGACCTGATAGATCATAATAAGCTTGTTGTACCTGTTCCCAAAGCGTATTCACTCCGTGAGCTGTCAACCAGGGTTGCGCTACCGTCAATACTCTGGAATAAACTGACCCATAATAATGCGTTTCAAAGTACGTAACAACTGCCGTAGAATCCCCTCTCAACAGTTTATAGGGTTCAGCAAAGTTAACAGTCGGAAACAGTTCATTGTAAAAAGCCTTCATGGAATTCCCGTTTAAAGATGCGGCATGATTTGTTTTCCAATACAAAGAATCCAACGTTCCGCCATATCCATTAGCACGCAAAAGGGTATCCACATGAGCTAATTGAGTCGGAAGAAGAATCCGATAATGCCCTTCATCATAGTGATAAAACCCCATCGGAACCGAGTCGGGAATCATCAAATGTGCATTGGAGGTATCCGCACATTGCACCAAACATTGTCTGAATGCACGGTTTAATTCAATATCTGTAAAAAGTTGATTCGCATATTCATTTGTCAAATCGGTACATTTAACAAAAAGCAAAGGAATAATAAAAAGATAATAGATTGAAAATTTTTTCATCGAAGTTGTTTTTTTATCTCGCAAAGATACTTATTTTTGTCGAATGAAACCATCCCGATTAAAATTTATTGAATCTGCTCATTCTACGAATGTTACGTTCATGGAGTCCTACCCTCTTTATCTCGAAAACTGGGAAACGGGTACTCCTTTTTACGCAATTTATACCAATCACCAAACAGAAGGCAAGGGATTAGCCGATAATCGATGGCTGAGTGAGCCTCTGAAAAATCTCGCTTTCAGTGCCCTCTTTCGTCCGCCGCTACCCGCTCAGAAGCAGTTCATTTTCAATCAATATTTTGCTGTGGCGATCCGCGATTTGCTGGCGCAATACCTGCCCAATCCTCAGATTAAGTGGCCGAACGACATCTATGTGAATGAGAAAAAGATTGCCGGCATTCTGATCCATCACCTCATCCAGGGCGAGGAGATCAAAGCTACCATTGCCGGCGTTGGTATCAATATCAATCAAATTGATTTCGACCCTACCCTACCCAATCCCATTTCAATGGCGCTGATTACCAACCAATTATACGACGTTGATCAGATAGCTCATGAATTGGCAGAGAAATTGGATGAATTGTACGGTCTGATTACCAATCAGGAATGGGACACTATCGAAAAGCAATACTTTCAACATTTTTATCGTTATTTATCTTTAGGAAATTATAAAATAGGGGGGCAGGAAATGCGTGGCACTATCGTAGGATTGAGCCCATACGGACAACTCCTCGTTCAAGGAGAGGACGGGACCCTCTTCACTTGTAACTACAAGGAGGTGATCTTTCTACCTCCTCACTCAACCACTGAAGCATGAAAGAACAGATCAGGGCAGTTTTAAAAGATTATTGGGGTTACGACCGGTTCAGGGAGTTGCAGGAGGATATTATCCTCTCCGTTCTGGAACGGAAAGACACCCTGGCACTACTCCCCACGGGAGGAGGAAAGTCGATCTGCTTTCAGGTTCCGGGATTAGTCAAAGAGGGCATCTGTATTGTGATTTCGCCCCTCATTGCACTCATGAAAGATCAGGTTGAGAATCTCAAAAAACGGGGTATCAATGCCGGAGCAATCTACTCCGGACTCTCCACCCGCGAGATCGAATCGATGCTTAGCAATTGTGTTTATGGAGATAGCGTCAAGTTTCTCTATGTTTCACCGGAAAGATTGAAAACCCCGCTCTTTATCAACCACTTACAGCAAATGAATGTCTCCCTGCTCGCTGTCGATGAAGCGCACTGTATCTCCCAGTGGGGCTACGACTTTCGTCCCCCCTATTTGGAGATCAGCAAAATCAGAGAATATCTTCCCGATGTGCCCGTTTTGGCGCTCACTGCCACAGCCACCCCGGAAGTAGTCGTGGATATTCAGGAGAAGCTGGGCTTCCCTGAGTTGAACACCTTTCAGAAAAGTTTCAAGAGAGACAACCTGACCTATATGGTTGTCAAAGAGCAAAATAAGATGGGCAGGATGATCCGCGTGATCAACCATTATCCCGGCACGGGCATTGTGTATGTCCGCAACAGAAGAAAAACCAAAGAGATTGCGGAATATATTGCGGCACACAACATTACGGCAGACTTTTATCATGCGGGACTCTCCGCCGAGGTGCGGGATGCCAAGCAGAACGACTGGATGAACGACAAAACCCGCGTCATCGTTTCGACTAATGCTTTTGGAATGGGTATCGACAAGCCGGATGTACGCTGGGTGATCCACCTCGATATTCCGGACACGCTGGAAGCCTATTTCCAGGAGGCGGGACGGGGCGGCAGAGACCTGAAACCCTCGACTGCGGTCATGCTGTATGATGACGGAGATATCAAAGAACTTAAGGAGAGTTTTGAGAACTCCTTCCCTCCTATCTCCCTGATTCGAAAAAGCTACGATGCGCTCTGCAACTACTACCGGATTCCTTTAGGATATGGAGAAAACAGTACTTTCGACTTTCAGATAAACGAAGTAGCTAAACAGATTGATATCAAGCCTTTAGAGCTCTACTACTGCATCTCCTTTTTAGACAAAATCGGCATCCTGATGATGAATGAGGATGGGAAACGGGTTTCTGTAGTCACGATGGTGATGAGAGACAAAGAGTTGGAGCAGTTTTACAAAAAAGAGCCTCAATACGAGTGGCTGATCAAGCTGCTTTTGCGCACTTATGGAGGAATTTTCACGAACTTTATCAAAATCTACGAAGAGAATCTCGCTACCCGCTCCGAAACCGAGGTGAGCAGAATCATGAACGACCTGAGAACATTGAGTCAAATGGGAGTGCTTACCTATATCCCAAGGACTAAAACACCACAGATCAGCTTCTTGGAAAATCGTGTTGACTCCAATTATCTTTATTTTGATGATGCGATTTACAAAGAGCGCAAAGAGGTTGCTGCCAAACGATTGAATGCGGTGTTGCACTTTGTAGAATCGACAGATCAGTGTCGTTCACAGCTTCTGTTAGCCTACTTCGGTGAAACCAAAAGTACTCCCTGCGGCACCTGCGATGTCTGTTTGCGCTGGCACAAAAACCAAATCCGCCTGAAAGAAGAGAAAGAGATGGTAGAGCAAATATTAAAACACCGCGGCACTCCCTACGACGAGATCATTCGGGAGATTTCCAAGCAGTTCCCCGAAAAAAAAGTGATCGAAATCATGAGAAAACTGATCGATTTGGGGCAAATCTAATCGTGAATGGAGAGTTCATGAACTTGTCGGGAATTTATAGCACCATGGAAAAATTTCAGATTTCGGATTTCGGAATGAAAAGAAGGCGGAAGGCGGAATGAACAATTACGAATTACGGAATCAAAATTATAACACATTGATATATAATTGGATACAATTTATCATTTTTAAAAATCAGGTTAATATATTCGAAATCAAGATAACCCCGAAGGGGTGACATTATTATAGCAAAATGTTGACCCCAAGAGTGATTTAAACCCCGAAGGGGTGACATTATAATAAATTTGGGCTAAAGCCCTTTGTGGCAGAGGAAAATTCCTATCCACGACTTAAAAGTCGTGGCAATTGATATTATTGATTGCCAAGTAGTTACATTATATTTTCGCTAAATTTTGAAATTCTAAATTCTGTTTCCTAAATTTAAGATCTCGTAATTAGTAATTGATCACACATGTCCAAAAAGGTCAAACATTCCAGAGTGGGGAAATATAATAACTAAAATGGAACACCTTGTCTGCCCCCTTTTATTTTAAATACCAAATAAGAAGTAAGACATTGCTGTAATCCCATTTCATCGTCGCGGCAGGTCGCGCCTGTCCTTACAATATATTTCCCATTTTGACGTTTTGACTTGACTAACCATTAAAACAAAAATATTATGAATACAGTAAATGTACGTTGGAATGAAGGTATGGAGTTCACGTCGGAAGTGAATGGCCATGAAATTATTATTGATGCTAAAGAGGAGTTTGGCGGAAAAAATGCCGGTCCCAGACCGAAACCGTTGATTTTAACTGCCTTAGGAGGCTGCACCGGAATGGATGTTGTTTCCATCCTCAAAAAAATGCGTGTTCAATTCGACACTTTCAATGTAAAAGTGGAAGGTGAATTAACCGATGAACACCCCAAACATTACAAGGAGATCAGGGTAACTTATGAGTTTACCGGCACCGATTTGAATATTGACAAAATCAAAAATGCTGTCAACCTCTCTGAAGAAAAATATTGCGGAGTAAGTTACACGCTAAAACAAGCGCTGAATCTAACAACAGCAATTGTTGTAAATGGAAAAAACGTGTAACAATTACGAATTACGAATTACGAAATCGTAAACTTTAATTGAACTTGATAAGGCAGGGGTTATCTCTGCCTTTATTTATTCCTCCTTCGTGAGCGGCACTCCCCAATCGTCAATATAATCTGACCACAAATAGAGCAAATTGCCTTCTATTCTATAGATTTGATAACGGGGAACACCACCTTTTACATACATTTTGATTTTTCCATCTTCTATACACCAAAGCCAATTATACTCATACCCATTAAGACTTTGCCTTAAGGTTGCATCTGACTTGAAATGCCACAATACATAACCTGGCTCATTGGGATCTCCATGTGACCATTTACCAAATAAATTAGCATCTAATTGTGCTGTTGGGTTAGTTCCATTGGAATTTTGATCATCATCTTTACATCCGACAGACAACAACAAAAATCCTGAGATTAATGCTAGAAATAGAATCTTTTTCATTTTAACTATGTTTTTATTTTCCTACTCATACGACTTTTATTCCCTATTTTCGGATTGAATTATATTTATCTTTTGGCGCAAATGTACGATTTTTTTCATCATTGAATATGTTCCAAATAAAATTCGTGATTAAATTCATTCCGCCTTCCGCATTTTTTCATTCCGAAATCCGAAATCCGAAATTTTTCTTACCTTTGTCGCCTGAGCTGACATGTCGCAATAAACCTTTAAAACTTTTCAACGAGACTACGGTAATGCAATTCAAACATCCTGATTTTGAACCTTTTATAGAATCCTTACAACAGAAACAGAACCTTTCGCTAACCGGATTGGCAGGCTCCTCGCAGGCGCTACTTTGTGCCAATAGCTTCATGCAGGTCGGCAATAAACAGCTGATCATCCTGCCGGATAAAGAGAGTGCCGCTTTCTTTTACCACGATCTGGAAACACTCCTGAAAGATGAAGAACAGGCTCTACAGGACAAAAAAGTACACTTTTTTCCGTCCAGCTTTACCCGCACTTTTGATCCTCATAATCCCGATGTTACCAACCTGAAACTGCGCTCTGAAATTGCCGATAAGCTGATCTCATCGCAAGAACCGGTCCTGATTGTCAGCTATCCCGATGCGATGATCGAAAAAATGGCTTCTCCAACCTATCTCAAAGAGAATCGGTTTGAGATTAAAAAGGGAGAGGTTGTCCCACCGGAGATCTTTTTGGAGTTCCTCTACGCATTTGAGTATAAACAGGAGGATTTTGTATTTGAACCGGGACAATTTGCATGGCGGGGTGCCATTTTCGATATCTTTTCCTACTCGGAAGAGTATCCGTTTCGGATTGAGTTTGAAGAGGAGATAATCCACAATATCCGGATGTTTGATCCCGGTACGCAACTCTCTGTAAAAGAGGTAGATCAGATCCATATCATGCCGGCACTCACTTCCGGGATGAACCAAAACAGACAGGTCTCCCTGTTTGAGTTTCTGGATCCGGAAACGATCATCTGGGTCAACGAGTTTCCCACCATCCGCTCCTTTATCGAACATCAGTGGAGAAACTTTGAGAAACAGTGGAACTATGACCAGGGAGTCCCACACTTTTTCTTAAGCGGGGAACAGATGGAAGAGGAGCTACAACGGTTCCAACTGCTACAGATTGGCTCCCCCCTATTTATTTTTTTTCAAAATTATGACTTTAAAATAAAACCACAACACCACTTTAATAAAAATTTCGATTACCTGCTTGAAGAATGGATCGATAATTTGGAACGAGGGTACGAAACGCTTTTTTTGTCGCCCAATAGTAACCAGCACGAACGGATTAAAAAGATCATGCAGGACCTGCTGGCTGAGTATAATGAGGCGCATCACACAACTTACGAAGTGGAACAACTATTTTATTCTCAACCCATTACATTACATGAAGGATTTCGGGATGAGGAAGGAAAATTGTGTGTTTATACGGATCACCAGTTTTTTGAGAAGTATCACCGGTTTGTGGTTCGGGACCGCTATAAAAAGAGCGAATCTTTCTCGTTGAAGGAACTTTTTGACCTGCAGCAAGGGGATTATGTGGTGCATGTCAACTACGGAATCGGGATTTATGAGGGGCTGACGAAGATGGAGGTGAACGGAAAGTTACAAGAGGCGATTCAGCTGACTTACAAGGATGGGGCGCAGCTTTACATGAGTATCCACGGGTTGCATAAACTGAGCAAATATAACGGAAAAGAGGGTACGGCACCGACTTTACACAAGCTGGGGTCCAGTGCGTGGCAGCGGACTAAGGATAAGAGCAAAAGAAGAGTAAAGGAGATGGTGATCGACCTTGCCAGGCTTTATGCTGAGAGGAAAGCCAAGCCGGGATTTGCTTTTTCACCGGATTCCTACCTCCAAACGGAGCTGGAAGCCTCTTTTATGTACGAGGATACGCCGGATCAGTACAAAACCACGCAGGCGGTGAAGGCGGATATGGAACAGGATCGCCCAATGGATCGTTTGGTGTGCGGTGATGTCGGATTCGGTAAAACGGAAATCGCGATTCGGGCAGCATTTAAGGCGGTGTGCGACAATAAACAGGTCGCGATTCTGGCACCTACCACCGTGCTTACTTTTCAGCATTACAACCGGTTTAAAGAGCGTTTGAAGGAGTTTCCCGTTACTGTCGATTATATCAACCGTTTCAAGAGTAGCAAAGAGATTAAGAATACGTTGGAAAAATTAAAAATCGGGGGGGTGGACATCCTCATCGGCACCCACAGACTATTGAGTAAAGATGTTATTTTTAAGGACTTAGGACTGCTTGTGATTGATGAAGAGCAAAAGTTTGGCGTGGCGGCAAAAGAGAAGATCAGGGAGAAAAAAACGACCATCGACACGCTGACCATGTCCGCAACTCCAATTCCCAGAACGCTACAGTTCTCACTGATGGGCGTCCGGGATATTTCTGTGATCAATACCCCACCCCCAAACAGATACCCAATCCAAACCGAAGTGCACAATTTTGACAAGGATGTGATTCGCAATGCGATCACTTTCGAGATGGCGCGAGGAGGACAGGTCTTTTTTGTGAACAACAAGATTGTCAACATCATGGAGGTTGCCGCGATGGTTCAGGAGCTGGTTCCGGGTGCCAGAGTGGGTGTCGGACATGGTCAGATGGAGGGCGCTCAGTTGGAAAAAGTGATGCTCGATTTTATGAATGGGCATTATGATGTGTTGGTCGCTACCACTATCATTGAGTCGGGACTGGACATCTCCAACGCCAACACCATGATTATCAACGATGCACAAAACTACGCACTCAACGTTTTACACCAGTTGCGCGGAAGGGTGGGAAGAAACAATAAACAGGCATTTTGCTATCTGATGGTTCCTTCGACTGAAATTTTGACTGATATTGCCCGCAAACGTCTCAGAGCAATTAAAGAGTTTTCAGATATCGGAAGCGGTTTTCAAATTGCCATGCGGGATTTGGATATTCGGGGAGCAGGCGATATTCTGGGTGCTGAACAAAGCGGATTTATCAATGAAATGGGGTATGAAATGTACCAAAAGATTATCCAGGAGGCGATGGTAGAGCTTCGGGATAGTGAGTGGGGAGATCAACTCGCAGATCAGGTAGATTTAATCCCAAAAGAGTGCCTGATTGAGACCGATCTGGGACTGCAACTCCCATCCGACTACGTTAAGAGTGTCAATGAGCGGATGAGCCTCTACAAAGAGCTGGACGCGATTCATACCGAGGAAAAACTGAATCAGTTCAGAAAAAAACTGATCGACATTTTCGGACCGCTGCCCTCTGAAACGGAACAACTGCTGCTGATTGTCCCACTCCGGAAAATTGCGGTTGAATACAATCTGGAAAAGATATTGTTGAAAAAGAAAATGTTTACCGGCTCCTTTTTCGGCAACAGCGATGATCCTTTCTTCCAATCTGATCAGTTCAATAAAATATTGACATTGCTGCAAAAGTATCATCCCAAAGTGGAACTGAAACTGCATAACAATAAACCGCAGCTCATCATCAAAAACATCACTCATGTTCAGCAGGCAATCGACTGGCTTTTGAAAATGGAGAATTATTGATTTTTAGAATTTCGCAAATCAATCGTATAAATAAAAATTTCTTTGTACTTTTGCATAATAAATTTTGTTATTATGGAAATAACACGACTTTTTGATTTGTTGCCTCATTACGCTACTTATTTTCCAAAAGATGACGCTTTAGCAGNAAAAGAGAATGGTGTTTGGGTTACCTATAGCACTAAACAATATATCGATAAAGTCAATTATATCTCTTACGGATTGATGCAATTGGGTGTTAAAAAAGGGGATCGGATTGCTTCTATTAGCAATAACAGACCCGAATGGAACTTTCTGGATATGGCTTTGCACCAGTTGGGAGCAATCCACGTTTCCATCTACCCTACCATCAGTGAGTCCGATTACGAATATATCCTCAACCACGCTGAAGTGAAGATGGTTTTCGTTTCCGGNTGGGATCTGTTAAGAAAGATCCAAAACATTATCGATCGGATTCCTGCTTTGAAAGGTCAGGTGTATACATTCAGAAACTTAAGAGGGTACAAACACCTGAATGAAGTGATTGAGTTGGGTATTGCCAATCCCAGTCCGCAATATCTGGAAGAGATCAAAGATTCTATCACTCCCGATGATGTCGTAACACTGATCTACACCTCCGGCACAACCGGAAATCCCAAGGGAGNGATGCTGACTCATGCCAATATCCTCAACAATGTGAAAGCGGTTCTCCCCATCATTCCAATCAGGGATAATAGCCGGTGTTTAAGCTATTTGCCACTCTGTCACGTATATGAAAGAATGATGATCTATACCTGGCAATATCTCGGAATATCAATCTATTATACCGAAAACATTGCCACAATTGCGGACGACTTAAAAGAGATCCGACCCGATATTTTCACCACTGTTCCCAGATTGTTGGAAAAATTCTATGACAGAATTATAGCTGTGGGAAACAAACAAAAAGGAATGAAGAAAAGGATTTTCTTCTGGGCTAATAAAATTGCACAAGACTTTGAACTGGAAGGGAAATCCTGGATCTACCGGAAAAAGTTAAAAATTGCCAGAAAATTAGTGCTCTCCAAGTGGAAAAATGCTTTGGGAGGAAACTTTTCTGTCATAGTTTCCGGCGGAGCTGCCATTCAGCCCCTTATCAGCAGAATCTTTTGGGCTATGGATGTGCCCGTTTTGGAAGGATACGGATTGACCGAAACATCTCCGGTTATAGCCGTAAGTAACTTCTTCCCCGATGGACTTAAAATTGGTACTGTAGGTCCTCCCCTACCGGGAATTGAAGTCAAAATCGGTGAAGATGGAGAGGTCTTAACCCGGGGACATTGTGTAATGAAAGGCTACTTTAAATCGCCCGAACTAACTGCTGAGGCGATTGATGAAGATGGATGGTTTCACACCGGCGACATCGGTGAGTTTGAACCGGAAGGACAACTACGAATCACAGGACGGAAAAAAGAGATGTTTAAGACCGCTTTCGGAAAATATGTTGTTCCCACCATCATTGAAAATAAATTTGCTGAGGAATCGATTATTGACGCTATTATGGTTGTCGGAGAAAATCAACCCTATGCCGCCGCATTGATTGTTCCGGAATTCAACGACCTGAGAAACTGGTGTAACAACAAAGGAATTACATACACTACCAACGAAGAGATGATTCAACATCCGGAAGTACTGAAACAATTTAAGAAGGTCGTAGACCGCTGTAATAAAAACTTTGGAGACACTGAACAGGTTAAACGATATAAACTGATTGGATATTCCTGGAGTGTCGATACCGGAGAACTCACTCCTACTCTCAAATTGAGAAGAAAATTTATTATGAAAAAACATAAAGAACTGATAGATTCACTTTTTAAATAATAGAAATGAACAAAGACAAAATCTTTATTTACAACACATTACATAAGAAAAAAGAACTTTTAGAACCCATCACTCCCGGTAAAATCGGACTTTATGTGTGTGGACCAACCGTTTACGGAGAACCCCATTTGGGGCATACCCGTCCTGCCATCACTTTTGATATCGTGTTCAGATATCTAAAACATGTTGGATATCAAGTGCGATACGTGCGCAATATCACCGATGTTGGACACTTGGAAAACGACGCCGATGAAGGGGAAGATAAGATTGCTAAAAAAGCGCGTCTGGATCAATTAGAGCCCATGGAAGTGGCTCAATTCTACATTGACAGCTATCACTTCGCTATGGACAAATTAAACGTTCTAAGACCCTCTATTGAACCCCGCGCTTCCGGTCATATCATTGAACAGATTGAAATGGTGCAACAGATCCTTGAAAAAGGATATGCATACGTATCTGAGGGTTCCGTTTACTTTGACGTGGTGAAATTTGATCAGGATTTTGGTTACGGCAAACTATCCGGTAGAAACCTGGAGGAGATGATCTCCAATACCAGAACTTTGGATGGACAAGATGAGAAGCGTAACAGCGCTGATTTTGCCCTATGGAAAAAGGCGGCACCGGAACATATCATGAAGTGGAACTCCCCCTGGAGTCTCGGATTCCCGGGTTGGCATATTGAATGTACTGCAATGAGTACCAAATATTTAGGCGATCACTTTGACATTCATGGCGGAGGAATGGACTTAATCTTCCCACACCACGAATCGGAAGTGTGCCAAAGTACGGTGGCGAACGGAATTGAGTCTGTAAAATATTGGATGCACAACAATATGATTACCATTAACGGACAAAAAATGGGTAAGTCGTTGAACAATTTCATTACGCTCAATCAGTTTTTTACCGGGGATCACCCTATGCTGGAGCAGGCATATCAACCTATGACTATCCGCTTCTTTATTCTGCAAGCGCACTATCGTGGTACATTGGATTTCTCAAATGAAGCACTACAAGCCGCAGATAAGGGCTACAAGCGTTTGATGACTGCCGTTGCAACCGCTCGAGAGCTATCCCCTACAGAGGGTGCAGAAAATATTGGAATTCAAAAAATTATGGATGAGTGCTACGATGCCATGAACGACGACTTCAATACGCCTATCACCATTGCCGGACTGTTTGAAGCTGTGCGTATCACCAATTCCATTAAAGATGGGAATCTGAAGATCAATAAAGAAGAACTGACACTGCTCAATCAACTTTTCCAGGCTTTTGTTTTCGATATCTTTGGATTGCTCGAAAGTGAATTGGGAGGTGACGATCAACTTGTTGACGGACTGATGCAGACCATTATCAATATCCGCACAGAAGCCCGCGCCAAAAAGGATTGGGCTACCAGTGATTTGATAAGGGATGAATTGGCAAAACTAGATATTATATTAAAAGACGGTAAGGATGGTACAAGCTGGAGTAAGAAATAATCCGTTATCATATTCATTTTTAACCATTTAATACCATAAAGCCATGAACTATTTCTTTAAGAACCTTATTTTCGAAGGTGTGGTGTCAAAGGCATTGCCTACGCCGGTGCACTCGAGGTGCTCCAGGAAAGAAACATTTTGCAAAACATCGAACGTGTGGCAGGCACTTCGGCTGGTGCCATTGTCGCCATATTGGTCGGATTAGGCTACAAACCGAATGAGATCAAAGATATTGTCTGGAGTCTCAACTTCAAGAATTTNATGGATGATTCCTGGGGTATTGCCAGAGACAGCAGACGGTTGATTAAAGAATTTGGCTGGTATAAAGGGGATTTCTTTCGTAAGTTCATTGGTAACCTTATTGAGAAAAAAACCGGCAACAGCAATGCCACTTTTGCTGACGTTCAAGCCATGAAATCAAGCAAGCGTCCTTTTCTCGACATCTACTTGATGGGGACAAACCTCTCCACCGGTTTTTCCGAAATATTCTCCGCCGAACACACACCCCGTTACTGTATTGCCGATGCAGCACGAATCTCCATGTCGATTCCGCTCTTCTTCGCCGCTGTAAGGAATGTCCGCAGTGACGTTTATGTGGATGGAGGCATGCTCGACAACTATCCGGTCAAAATTTTCGACCGAACAAAGTATGTTAAGGGAAACCTGACACGTACGGATTATTATGAAAAAATAAATAAATCTCTTAAAAGCAAAAACAGAAAAATAGCCGATTATGTCTACAATAAAGAGACGTTAGGCTTCCGTTTAGATGGCAAGGAGGAAGTCGCCATGTTCCGCGACAATGCCGAACCGCCCGTAAGGAAAATAGAAAACTTCTTTGATTATACCCAGGCTCTTTTCACAACTTTGATCGATTTCCAGATCAATCTCCACCTGCATAGCGACGACTGGCAACGAACTATTTACATCGACACTATGGACGTTAAAGCCACTGATTTCGACATCAAAGATGCAAAGAAAACTGCCCTACTGGAAGCAGGAAGAACACACGTCAACGCCTATCTCGAGTGGTACGACAACGAAGAAGAAAAAGCCAACAAATAATTACTTCTTACTTCGTATTTCTTATTTCTTTCTTATTTTGAAATAAAAAAAAGGGGGGCAGCATTTGCAGTGTCTCTTTTGTTATTTTAACACCCCTCCTCTGGAAGAAGGAGGGGTGCCCGAAGGGCGGGGTGGTTTTTTGAGAATTTTATTTCGGATTTCGAAAAAATCGATGTGTATAAATTCCCCTCCTTTCAACTTTTTTCATTCCGCCCTCCGCCTTCATCATGTCACCCCTACGGGGTTACGCTGCATAGACAATACTGTAACAAATTTCAATTCTAAATTCTAAAATCTAAATTCTAAATTTATGATCCCGTAATTCGTAATTCTTTCAATTCCGAAATCCGAAATCCGAAATCCGAAATCCGAAATCCGAAATCCGAAATCCGAAATCCGAAATCAAAAAAGGGGTTCCCCTCTCGAGAAACCCCTTTCATTTAAATTTATCGAATTAATTCAACGAACCAACTCGTAATTCTTAATTCTTCATTCAATTCCGAAATCCGAAATCCGAAATCCGAAATCTATTAGCGGTTTTTGATAATTCTAAAGATCGCAGCTCTGTGCTCTTCTCTGCTTGGATCTGGAATGTTAATCTTATTCTCTGGATCATTGGCAGTGTATGCAGCAATAGAAATTTGCTCAGGATATACACCTTGATCAATAAACATTTTTCTGATTGCAATAGCTCTGCGTTGTGCTAAGTCTCTGTTGTGTGCTTCTGCACCTAAATCACATGTATAACCCTCAACAATCAATCCTAATGATCTGTCTTTCTTCAAAATCTCAACAGTTCTTCTGATGTTGTCGTTATAATCGGTAATCTTTGGAATATCTTTGTCTAAGTCAAACAAAATCTTGGTCTTGGATAAAGCTTCTGCCAATTCTCTGATGTTGTCTTGAGTTACTTGATCTTCATCCTCTAAGTTGGCAGGAGTTACAGGAACTACATAAACATACTCAGTAGTTTTGATAATAATCGGATCATTGGCTTTCTTTGCCATCTCATCCATGTAACGTCTCTTTAGATCACGGTCATACTCAGGACCTGCACCAAAACCGGTACAAGGTTTGAAGTGGAAACCGGTCTTAACTCCAAATTGGAACAGATGCCATTTCTCAGAAATCTGTTTGCTGTGATACGCATTGTACTGTTGAAGTTGGTTTGAAGCAACGGCGCCGTTCAACTGTAAACTTCCATCATTAAATGAAACATAATCTTTACCCTCTTTAGGTAAAATGTTTAAGAAGCCATAAGATAGGTACGCGCCAATGTAAAAATCAGTACGACGGGATAATCCGAAGATTCCACCAAANTCTGCCTGAATATCCAAAGATGCTCTCATCTTTGCTCTCGATGATTTGGCAGTAACAGGGAATTCACCAAAGTGACCCACTAAATCAGTACCCCAGTCCACATTGATCTGCTCTTCTCTTCCGGTTAAAGTTACACTTCCTTGATCTGTGTTAAAATTAGTCTTAGCTTTGAATGGAAAATAACCTTTTAAGCCTAAGCCGGCATAAATACCATTACGCTTGCTGCCAAAACGATACTCATATTGAGCTGTCAAGGGAACCTCTAAAGCCCAAATAGATTGTTTTTCAATAAAGCCGGTAGTGCGGAAAAACATCTCATACTCTCTGTAAGGATCNTCAACATAATAGCCCGGTTCTAAAACCATAGTGGAACCATTGATGTTAAGAAGACCTTTGGCAAGAATGTGATGTAAACCCAAACCAATGCCAAGTCCCCAGTTCTCATTGAAAAAATAGGTGTAACCGGCTTCAACAGCGTAACTATAGGAATATTTATGATCCATCGTTGGCATTCTCCTATAAACGTTGTTGGTCGGTCCAATCGCTATCTTGGTTGAAATTCTATGAGGACAAAATGCTGCTTCTTCAGTTTGTTGAGTCGTATCAACNGGCGCTGGCTCAGCTACCTCTTGCGAATAGGAGAGCAACAAAGTGAAAAGAAGACTGAATAATAATAGTTGCTTTTTCATAATTTATATTTTTTTATTTTCAATTACTATATTTTATTAATACCGTGAGTGGTGTTCCCACCACTCACTAGTAATAAACTTATTTAACAATAACGAATTTAACAGTCTTAATTTCATTAGTACCTGTAGTAATGCGTCCGAAGTATGCACCTGGAGTTTGGAAGCCATCTACTCTGATGATGATATCTTCAACAGGAAGTTGTCTTACCAATGCTCCCTTGGCATCGAAGATGTCTAATACAGCACCTTCTAACTCTTCTGCAGTTAAATTCACTTCAATAGTTACAGTCTCTTCAACATTCGCAGGTACAGGATAAATCTTAGTTAAATTTTGAGATACGAAGAATTGCTCACAAGTCTTGAACTCTACCAAACCATCTTCGGTCTCGGCAGTCAATTTAACTGAGTAGAATCCGTTCAAACCACCAAGCTCTTGGTAATATTGATGTGTAGCTCCGGGGATCTCAACGCCATCCTTGTACCATTGATAAGTTACAAAGGTATAACCACCGTTGGTTTCAGGATTGTTGTTTACTACCACCACATCATCCCATCTTTGTTGCATCAACGCATCAGTTCCGCCTAAGTTGTATTGTCCGATCAACACTCTTACAGTTGCATGGTAATCACAACCATCAATAGTAATGATGATTGGGTAGTCACCGGGAACGATAGGTGTTGTGAACTCAATATAAGTTCTGGAACCGGTATAATAGATAGGTGATTGAGTATCCATCGAATGATCAGTTAAATAACTGATATATGCGATTGGAGTCATTCCTGGAGAAGTTGCAGTAACATTGACATCAATTTGAACTGTTGGTAAAGAACCATCTTCGGTCTCACCGCAAGTCTCTGCTACCAAGTCTAACACTTCAACATGAGATACAATGATAGTGATTGGGGCAGGATAATCAACTGCGTCACAGTTCGCATCATGTAAATGAGTGATGGTGTAAGATCCGGTGAAGAATGGATTCAAGTAGATTGGGAAGGTATTCAATGAAGTTGTGAACATTTCTGAATAACCGTTAGAACCGGTTAAGGTGAATGTAAATGGAGCAGTTCCTGTCAACTCTACAACTACAGTTGCAAAGGAGTTAGGATCGTTACCACAAATTACAGTGCCGTCACCGTCTGCAAAATGAATTGTTGGTCTTTCATGTACAACAACAGGTGTAACAGGATTAACCTCAATATTACATCCGCTTCCCAATTGACCAATATAGGTTGGTTGGTAATAATATTGACCTGCAGCATCAGGAGTATCAAATGATGTGCCTCCAATACCACCATCAACAATTTCTGCATCACCACCCTCTGCCCATACTGTCCAGTGGATTACTCCGTTGGTGTTACCGGAACCATCTTGTACACCACCTTGAACAGCTGCGTTAAGTTGAACAGTTTCACCTACACAGATTTCAGGATATAGTACTGAGATTGCAGTCCAGGTTGGATCAGCAACAATGTTGTAAGTAATCACATTAGAAGCTACTGGAGCACATGCGCTACCGGAAGCGTCTACAACCACGTAGTAGTTGTAAGTTCCTACTTCATTTAATGTTTGGTTATATGGATTGGTAGATACACCGGTATTAGTATTATTTGAGTACCAGGTATAAGTATAAGTACCATGTGCAGAATTACTGTTGGTTACTGTTGCACTGAGTGTAACTTCACCACCTACACAAAGATCTAAGATACCTAATCCGGCAGGATTGATAGTAACAACAGGTTGAGGTGCTACTGTCACAACGATCTCGTTAGACCAGTCTGAACCACAGCCTAAACCGTTATTCATAATCACTCTCAATGCATATACATAAGTACCGGACTCTGTCAAAGTTTGACTTAAAGTATTACCTATTACATCAGGTATTAAGATACCATTCAATCTCCACTCATAAGTGTAATATTCTGTGGAAATGCTATTGTCTACGGTTATACTTTCAATACTTAAATTAACAGTACCGCCCGCACATAATGTGGTTACATCAGAAGTGATGGTTACTACAGGATCTGCAACAACAGTTACAACTGCATTGGCTGATCCATGACAAGCAGCATCTGCATTATTTGGAGTAACAGCTACACTGATATCATTATTACCAATAGGTAAGTTATTCATTGTCAATGTGGCTGCATTGATACCTTGAACAGTACCGTTTACAGTCCATACATAGTTGTAGGTACCTACAGGAGTTACGTGAGCAGTTGCAGTAACTGATCCACCACTACATACTACACTGTGATCCAAAGTAATAGTTACTGATGGAACCGCGTAGATATTCACAATGTGAGATGCTGATACAGCGTCACAATGGAAGTTGTCACTCATCACTGATACATTGAATACGTATGGTGATGCAGCATCATTGGCTGGTAAAGTAGCTGGCANCTGGAATACAGGAGTNGTTGTTTGATATGAACCACTGTTAGTTCCTTGTTGGTAAGTCCAGGTGTAAGTGTAATTTACAGGTTGGATACCACCTTGTACCAAAGCTGTCAAGGTTAACACACCACCTTCACATACAGCGTTAGCTCCGGTAATAGATACTGTAGGCTCAGGTACAACATTAGCTTCTACGGTACCTGATGAGGCTGAACATCCCGATACAAAGCTGTTAATGGTTACATAATACTCATAACTGTCACCTAACAACAATGGAGAGGTGGTGTAAACTGAAGTAGTAGCTCCATTAATAGCTGTAGATATACCATTGGATACTCTATACCATTGGTAACTGTAGTTATCATTGGCAACGCCTCCACTAACAACAGCAGTTAAGGTTACGGTACCACCGGGACAAGTATTGGTGTTACCGGTAATATCTACAACAGGTGCAGGAACTACAATAGTATGAGCTTCGAAATTGTTAGTTGCATCACAACCTACTGTGCTCATCACTACGTTCACTGAATAAGTTGCAGTTACACTACTATACAATGGATCGGTCATGATCGTTGCATTGGTTTCACCGGGTAATAAGTTACCATTCTTGTACCATTGGTAACTTGGAGTACCCAAACCACCTTGTACATAAGCTGCTAACATCGTTTGACCTCCTTCACAAACCTCTTCGCTATAACCTGCAGCTACTGCAACAGTTACTGTTGGATCTGCGATAACTTCGAAGTTGTAGTAATACGCGGTAGTGTTACAACCGTATGGAGAGGTAACTTCTACCCAGTAAGTAGTAGTTTGTTCGGTTGTACCGGTTACTACCAACGTTGGAGCAGTACCTAAAGAAGTCTCTGGAGAGTTAGTGCTATACCAGTTGTAAGTATAGTTGCCTAAGCCGTTAACACCGCTTACTCCATTGGTTACGTTAGCATATAATGTGGTTGTACCACCTACACAAATTACTGGATCATCTATAGTAACAACAACCTCAGGATCTGCTACTACAGTGATAGCCACAGGAGCTGAAGTTACGTTACAACCAATATATTGAGTTACTTGTACAGTATAGATATAATCTGTCTCTCTGGCTACAGCATCTGTAATAATGTATGTTTGATCTGTAGCTCCGGGAATCAATACGTTGTCAACAAACCATTGGTAAGTAGTATTGGTATTGGTTGGGTTAACATTAGCGATTAACTCTACTGTTCCACCTTCACAGATAGTGGTGTTACCGTTCACAGCAACTTGTACTGTTGGTGTGGGATAAACAGTAACTACAGCAGGATCGGATATCAATGATGTACATCCTGATGCAGTTTGAGTTACTTGTACTGTATAGTTGTAAAGGGTTAAGTCACCATCTACAGCAAGAGGAGATTCTATAATAGTTGCAGTGTTAGCCCCTGGAATGATTATACCATTGCGGTACCAGGTGTAAACTTCACCTCCTACTACACCACCCTCGGTTACAGCTGTCAAGGTAACTTGACCACCGTCACAAATCTCAGCACTTGGCGTTATTAAAATCTCAGTTACTACGGGAACAGTGGTAGCAGTTATTGTTACCAAATCTGTTGCTGTACAACCGGAAATGGTTTGATTTACCAACACTCCATATACGGTAGTTTCATCTACTACGGTTGTATAAGTTTGAGTTGTAGCTCCCGCAATGTTTGTGATTACAGTGTCATATACTGTTACAAACTCTGTTGCAGAAATTTGAACTTCAATCGCATCAATAGTTTGAGTAAACCATTGATAAGTAATGTTGGAAGTGTTGTAATCATCTAAGTTGGCTGTTAAGGTTACTTCACCACCTTCACATACAGCTTCATCGGTAGCAGTAATGTTAACTACTGGTTTTTCATGTACGTATACATAGAATGGATCACTTAATGTGGTACAACCATTGTCACGGGTTACTCTTACAGTAAATACGTAAGGTTGATCACTTGGATACCAATATTCTAAGTAAACTTGACTATTTACAGGTATACCGTTAACTAAGTTGTCTCTTTGTTGGCCGGACTCGAACCAGGTGTATGTTAAGTTACCTACAGGATCAGATACGTGGTCAACAAATGCCATTAAGTTAACAGGTTCATCTTCACAAATATGAGCATCGCCGGAAATACCAACAACTGGATTACCATATACAGTTAAGATTGGAGAAGTTACCATTGCTGAGTTACAGCCACTGATGGTAGAAGTAACTACTGCACTATAACTATATGTGGTAACATCACCGTCTACTGACAATGGAGACTCTAAGAATTGAGCACCGGTCACACCTTCAATCAATTCACCATTGCGGTACCAGGTGTAAATGCCCTCTCCTACCAAACCTTCAGTGTTCGCAGTAATGGTTACCTGACCACCGTCACAAATAAATGGCTCACTGATCTCAACAGAAGTGATCACAGGATCAGCTACTAC
>JGI24712J26585_10000928_pt1 | contig 25223 bp, 22 predicted proteins | sample BioPla3DNA2_FD_26585 | JGI IMG/M metagenome (IMG submission 26585)
GACTTAGTAGTTGCTCCGCTTAAGTTTATTATGAATGGTCAAGAGTTTATTAACTATTTAGACTATCGTAATTTAGGAGTCAAAGAATTTTATCAAAAGTTACGTGATGGTGTTGTCGCTACGACATCGCAAGTAAACATTAATGAATATGTTGATATTATTGAAAAAGAATTTAAGAAAGGTAATGATGTTTTAATTCTTTCACTTTCAAGTGCACTTTCAAGCAACTATAATAGTGCACGTCTTGCTGTTGATATGTTTAAGGATCATCCTGAACATAAAGTTTATCTTGTTGATACTTTAACAGCATCACTTGGTGAAGGCTTAGTCGCTTACGCTGCTTCAATGAAACGAAAAGAAGGAGCGACACTTGAAGAAACTTATCAATTTATTGAACAATTTAAATACAATGTCTCAACGTGGTTTACGGTTGATGATTTAATGTTTTTAAAGCGTGGTGGTCGTTTAGGTGGAGTGTCTGCTATATTTGGTACACTTTTAGCAATTAAACCAATCTTACACATTGACCTTGAAGGGCGTCTCATTCCAATNGAAAAAACACGCGGTCGTAAAAAAGCTTTACGCATCATTGCCGATAAAGTTAAAGAAACTTATGACCCAAGTCTCCCTAATTTCTGTTATGTTGCGCATAGTGATGACGAAGAAGCGGCGAATTTATTAAAAGACATGATTGAAGGCTTAGGAATTGGTTTAAAGGTTACTTTAGTAAATTATGTTGGACCAGTTATTGGGGCGCATGTCGGCCCAGGCACGATTGGTGCATTCTTCTTTGCAAAACNCCGTTAAATTTGATTTAAAAGTAACGAAAGGCTTGCAAATTGTAAGTAAAATTCATAAACGAAAGAAACAATTAACTTGTTCATTGAATTTTATGTTAAGTTAATTAAAAAGTCTTTGTTATGAAAATATTATTAGCAAAAGTGCAAATTTATTAATTTGCTATAATTTGATTATGAAAACTTTGAATGAAGGAGAAAGTAACACGATAAAAAAGCCCGCTAGTGCACTTGAAAAAGTCTTAGTTATTTTACTTGTGGTTTTTTTAGGCGCGACTATAACAATGCTTGTCTTTTATCACTTTGCGCGCTGGGGGTTAGGGCTTAATATTTTTGTATTTTTATTAATATTAATTGTACCAGCGCTTTTACTACTTGGTGTCATCATTATTATCGTCAATATCGCTGGGAAAAGAAATTTTGAAATATCGTGGAAAAGACCACTATTGCCAACATTTATTGTAATTGGTGCGGGAGTATTTTCACTTTTATTCGGGATTGGAGAACGGGCTACTTTTAAAACGCGTTACACTTTTACGATTGAGAAGTGGGCAAAAGCAACACCTGATGAACGTAGTGTTCTAGTTGATTCTTTTCTTGAACAATACGATTTAAATACATTTAATGATGCAATGGTTATTGAATATTTAGGTGAGCCTGACTTTAAAGAAATACTTGAAGTTGGTGAACCCCCTTCATTTGCGGGTTATTATTATATTTATAATCTTGGTTTTGTGCGTGATTTTATTGATCCGACATTTTTTGATATTAAAACTGACGCTAGTGGTAAAGTTGTTTATTACAATGTTAGATATACGTAAATTAGGAGAAGTACTATTTATGAAACGAAAAAAGCAAGTGTTTAGAGCTTCCTTAACTTTTATTGCTCTTTCTTTTTTGCTTATTGGGTCATTACTTAATAATAAAGAAGATTATTTTTATAGACTTAAAGGTGAAACAACTTATTCATGTGCTCTCCCTGCGGGATACGTTGAAATTAACACTATTGCGAGCACTGCTTTAACGCTTACTAGTCACGGTGGCGGTAATGATTATCATAATAAAGTAAACACTGATACTTTTCGAGGTACAGTTACGCGTAAAGCTGGGAATACGGCCTACATTCAGCGGCGTAATCAAAGTAATGGAGAATTAGATAGTCTCTACTTATGGGGTGTTGGCGCTTACAGTGACTTAGTACCCGGTGCCGTCATTGATATAAGCGGGGGNATGATTGTTAATTATTACGGTAATCCTGAAATTAAAGGTTTTACTTATACAGTGCCTTTTGCGACTAATCCCTATGGCTACGGACCACTAGTGTATAACAGTGTTAGTGATTTTAACATAAATGCTTTCACGAATATTTATGACAATTCTGCACTTAATTATAGCCGCTTAGTAAAGGTCAAAAATGTGACGCTTAATGCGCTTATTACTGAAGGGGATGCTACTAGTGATTCGTGGACAATTAGAAGTGTAACCTTAAAAGATAAAGATAGCGTAAATACGATGAATGCGATGATTAACACGCAAAATGCCGCAGAAACGAATCAAATTNAAGCATTACTTAATAGTCAATATGAAACAGGATACTTTGATATTACNGGTGTNCTTTTCCGCGAACAAAACATTGATCACTTACGGATTGTAGCGCTCAGTGACTTAAGTTACGAAGGAACAATTATTGAACCAACTTATACTGAGTTACTTATAGATCAAACAACTTTGCCTAGCGTCGGGGGTTACGCTACTGGGAATTATGGAGTAAGAACAATAGGAGAAGCAAAGTATGAATATTACCGTGTCGCTAATACTGCAGATTATACTTTTAAAATGATTGATGAATTTGCCGTAGGTGACTCTACAATTAGTGCNGCNTTTTATAACACAANAAAGATTGATAGTATCGCTAAAATTGAAATTAATTTTAAAAATGATATTAACGCTAGTGAGGGACTACGAGTAAAATACGGTCAAACTTTCGCAGCACTAAGTGAAACATTATTACCCGCTAAAGACACAAATCATACTTACACAATTAAAACAACTAATGCCTATTACTTTAAACTTGAAACTGTTAGTAATGATGCTTATATTAATTACATTAAATTATATTGTGTAGCGCCAACTTACGATCACACTCTATCGCTTTCGCCTTTTGCGACTAGTAAGTCACGTATTAACCCAATCACCTATAGCGGGAGTTTAGTAAGTGGCTATTCAAGTGTAAATGTTCCCTTAGAAATTGTTGAACACGCGACTACTTATAGCGTAGTGACGACTAAAACATACACATATTACAATGCCCAAGATGTGCTTGATGGCATTTATACGGTAGCAGAGTCGGCGCTTACTGATCCAGTTGATGTCGCTAATTACTATATTGCCTTTAAGGAGTTTCCGGTTAATTACTTCTTAAAGGGGAGTATTCCAAGCGAAGCTTACACTACTTTTGGTGATTATTTACGGCAAGTATCCGAATATAATCGTACAGACGGGTACGCACAAGCAGTGCCTTATCGTGATGCTGACCCTTATGATGGGGTTAATCCTTATTACTATGAATTTGATATTGCTCTTCCTGGATTACCTTACTCTACAAGTAATCGCGGAGTGGGTCGTGTTGTCATTTGGCAAGACGGTTTTGATTNTACGGGGTACGATTATTCCCCAGTCGCTGTTTACACTGATGACCATTATGCAACTTTCCAAGAGTTTTTAAATTACGGAACTTACGGCGAAAGATTTAACGCCGAGAANAGTCGAACTGCGTATATTTATAATGCTTATAACACGCTAAGCCCAGCTTAGAAACCTATTTATTTAAATATAAGACTAATAGGAGTAGACCTGCTCCTATTTTTCGTTAAAAACGAAAATCACAAATAATTGAAATTTGCTTTTCACTGAACGACAAAAGAAATAAAACGATTATATGATTGTTTTTATAACTTAAATTATTTAAATAATGATGATTGTATTTTTCTCTCCTAATTTAAAATCTATTTTATAAAAAATAGTAATGTTAAAATTAATTTGAAAGATACAAAGTTAAAATTAACAATTTTTAGACATTAAATATTTATAAGGGGTAATTTTTATGACAAGTGATGACAACAAAAATATTAAGCAAAATTCTGAACCAAAAAAGAATATGTTTGGGCTAGAAATTATGCCTGACTTAGAAGTAAATTTAAGTGAGGCGAAAAAGAAGTCTATTAAGCTGTGGTTAATTATTGGCACGGTGCTTTTACCGTTAATCCTTTTTACTGGTCGCGCAATTATTAATTTTGACGGTGTAGCATTTCTCTTTTTATTAATCTACTTAGGACAGTTCCTTTATGTTACGGAACGATTAAAGCTGTTAATAATACTAAAAGTAAATTCATGCTCCAAAGATGGGCGACGCTTAGTGCGCTGTTGTGTTCATTAATCGGCGGACTCATCTTATTACTTGAAATAACTAAAGTTGAAAAAGAATATAAAGAAGGCAGGGGAAAGATTTTAGAAAAAACACCGACAGAAGCACGAAAAGAAGTTAAAGAAGAAACGCTTGCTACCAAAGAAGAAAAAGTAGCAGTTAAAGAAGAAGTTAAAAGTGCTGAAGTTGTTAGGGAACCCGCTGCCCAAAAGGTAGAAGAAGCGCCTAAAGACACTTATTTACCGCGGTATAATGAACTCCAAGGCCTAATTGAAAATTATGAAATTAATCATCATCTTAATGACTTAAAACGTCTTGTTAATATCGCTAATTATTTAAGTTCTAAAGATTATAAAGATACTGCCGAAATTTATGAAAAATATAGTGTTATCTATCAGCAAAAAGAAAGCGAAAAACAACTAGCGAAGAAGAAAAGAGCNAAAAAGATTGGTGTCTTTGCCATTATTGCCCTTATCCTTGTCGCAGTTATTGTCCCTACATCATTAATTGTTCCGCGCATAACTGAAAACAAACGCTATGAGAGGATTTATGACGAAGTTAAGGAATTATTAAGGAATTATGATGATTCTAATTATAATAAGATTTTAACGATGATTGATGAGTTAGAAGGTAGTGAATATGATAAAGGGGCATTACGTAAAGAATTAAATAATAATCATTACTACACACTGCTTGNTAATACGATAGGAGAATACGGTAAAAATAGAATATATTACGACACTACTATCGAAGATTATCTTGATAAAATAAGCACTTCTTTTAAGAAGGTAAATCAAATTAGAGAAGACTTTAATAATCTTAAAACCTACAAAGCCTATATCTACACTGATCAATCAAGCAGTGCAGACGCGACAGTGTGGGATAGTGAAGGGGCACAAAACCGCACGGCGATTAGAAATATTTACAATAACGCTAATTCATCAGGGTTATGGAATTTTGATTATTATATACAAGATTTAGCGATACCCTATCTTATTTGTAACGCGGAATTTAAAAGCGGAGATTACAGCTTTAAATGGTATAAAGGCGGCACTGATGGGCAAATTAATTTCTATATGCTCGTTCCTTTTAATCCGAGTGAGACTGATACAATTTCCTTTGAGACTTCCTTTAGTGGCGCGGGCTATAAGTATGATAGTGGCAATGAAAAATACGCAAATCAATTCCAATTTTATCTCTATAAAANTACCGAGCGTTACGATTGGTTTAGAATTGATAAAGTAACCTTTGATAAAACAAACGGTAAATTTAAATGTGAAGTATTTTCAAACGTCGATAATTCGACAACAACATTTACCGAAGTTTAATAGTAAAACATTTACTTATAATAATATTCGCACTGAACAAAAACTACAAAAATGTAAGTTTTGTTCAATGACTCTTGATATTCACAAACAAATATTTTAAAATAGTACTGAACAAAAACTACAAAAGCGTAAGTTTTGTTCAGTGAGGTGTTATGCAAGAGATAAAACGTGATTTATATTTGAATAAGTTAATTAATGCAATTGGCAACCGCATGATTAAAGTAGTGACTGGTATTCGGCGTTCAGGCAAATCATATTTGTTAAATAATCTTTTCAAAAATTATTTATTAGAAAGTGGTGTTAGTGCAGACCACATCATTATTTTAAATATGGATGAAAGGCGAAATATTTCTTATCGTGACCCCGATACTTTAGACGAATACATTCGCAGCAAAATTAAAGATAATGAAATGTATTATGTCATCATTGATGAAGTGCAGTTTGTTGCCGATTTTGAATCAGTGCTTAATGGATTTCTTAATATGCATAACTTAGATGTTTATGTTTCCGGTAGTAATTCAAAATTTCTATCAAATGATATAATCACTGAATTTAGGGGTAGAGGACAACAAATTCGCGTGTATCCACTTTCTTTTAGTGAATTTATGAGTGTCACCACTTTAAGTAAAAGTGATGCTTTAACTGAATATTTACGCTATGGCGGGATGCCGCTTTTAATGTCAATGAAAAGTGATGAAGCAAAGGCGCGTTATCTTAAAGATTTATTTGAGCTTACTTATCTCAAAGACATTATCGAGCGGAATAATGTGCTGCGTGATGATGTTTTGGATGAGCTTGTAAATATATTGGCCTCTGCTGTTGGTTCTTTAACTAGTGTTACTAAATTAACGAATACCTTTAAGAGTAAAGGTGTCAAGGAACTATCGAAAAATACGCTTATTCAGTATTTAGATTACCTATTAGATTCTTTTCTTATCAAGAAAGTTAGTCGTTATGATGTTAAAGGTAAAAAATATATTCAAACTTTAGCAAAGTATTATTTTAGTGATATTGGATTACGTAATGCCAGGCTTAATTTCCGGCAACAAGAAGAAAATCACATTATTGAAAATGTTGTCTATAACGAACTTATAAGACGTGGTTTTAATGTTGATGTTGGTATCGTTGAAATTAGAAATGGAAATGGTATTAAGCGCCTTGAAGTTGATTTTGTTTGTAACGAGGCGAGTAGACGCTATTACNTTCAAGNAACGACGCATCTTGATACTAGAGAAAAAACATTGCAAGAACAAAGACCACTGCTACATATTGGCGATAACTTTAAGAAGATTATTATTGTCCGCGATGATATTAAGCCTTGGTATACAGAAGAAGGTATTTTAGTGCTAGGACTTTATGATTTCTTACTTGATAATGATAGTATTCTCTAAACACTTATTGTAGGCTGTTCTTTAATTGGATTGTGCTTAATATAATAAAAAATGAAAGGTTTTTTAATTGTCATTTCTTACATATTCTTTACAAACAAGCAGCAATAAAAGTATTGAACTTATGTTAAAATTATGTGGAATATAGACAAAGGGTAATGTTAGGAGTAATAGTTATGCAAACATTTAATTACATTGGTTTAATTGTGGTAGCGTTACTTTTAATACCTAATTTGATGTACTATCTAAAACACAAAGAAGAAGTTGTTTCTAAAAATGGTATCTTTAAAACTTTAGCGATAATTGGTATCAGTGGATCACTATTTTTTATGGTGATTAATATTCCTTATACTTGGCTACAATTTTATTTTATGTTTGCGCGAGAAATGTACTTTATTAGTAACGTAACACTCGCTATTATTTATGTATTTATTTTCTTAGTAACTTGGGATAAAAAGAGTGTAGTACGCGCGATATTATTAACGATTATTCCTTTTTGTATATTTACTTTTTCAGCGATAATGCTTGGTTGTTTAGATGAAAAAATTACCGCTGTTAACCCGGATTCAAAATTATCTTTATTTGGTCAAGAATATAATCCTGAAACTTATGCAATAGCAAAAGCTGACATGTTAATTAAAGGTGGTAATGCCCAAAACATGAAATTTGGCAATACTTTAAATGACGACCAATTTAGTGGTTATGAATTTGATTATATTATTTCAAATCCGCCATTTGGGATTGATTGGAAAAGTGAAGCAAAGGATGTTAAGAAAGAACATGAAAAATTAGGTTTCAGTGGTAGATTTGGCCCCGGTTTACCAGCAATAAGTGACAGTCAAATGTTATTTATGTTAAATGGTGTCAAAAAGTTAAAAGAAGGAAGCGGAAGAATGGCTATCATTCAAAACGGCTCTTCACTTTTTACTGGTGATGCTGGTAGTGGGCCAAGCGAAATTAGAAGATATATTATTGAAAACGATATGTTAGAAGCGATTATTCAGTTACCAACAGATTTATTTTATAATACTTCGATTACAACCTATATATGGTTAATTACAAAAGGAAAATCAAGTGAACGTATTGGTAAAGTTCACTTGATTGATGCTAAGAATTGTTTTGTCAAAAGAAGACGAAATATTGGCAAAAAAAGAGTGGACTTAGATGACAACGCCATTGAACTAATTCTTAAAGCATATAATGAGTTTGTTAATGGAGAATATCAAGAAGACGAACGAATTGTGGAAAGTAAAATATTTTATAACAACTTTTTAGGTTATAGAAAAGTAGTAGTAGAAACTCCAAAATATCATGACAATGGACAAATAGTTTTTAAAAAAGGAAAACCGGTCTCGGACAAGGAATTAAAAGACACTGAAATCATTCCATTGTTAGATGATGTTGAAACCTTTTTCAAAAAGAATGTTTTGCCATATAAACCAGATTCATGGTTAGATAGGAAACAAGACAAAACTGGTTATGAAATTCCATTCACACGTATTTTTTATAAGTTTTCTCCGCCTAAAGATTCCAATGAAATTTTGGAAGAATTACATGAACTTAAAGAATTAGAGAAGCAACTACTAAGGGAGTTGTCTGATAATGTTTAAAAAAGCTAGGATATATCCCAACATCATAATAGAAAATCGCAAGACACCTATTTTCGAGGGTGTAAAAAAATATTTTTCTACTGGTGGAGTTGAAAGCTTTGAAGATGGCTATGAAATGGTAACATTTGAAAATAGACCCACAAGAGCAAACTTATCCCCTTTGATTAATGATGTGTTAATAGCTAAAATGAAGGGCGCTGAGAAAGTTATATTGATTGATGAAGACAAGACCAACTATATTTTTTCTACTGGGTTTTTCCCGATTACAAGCAAAGAATTATTACCAAAATATTTATACTATTTATTTTCAAATTATGAGTTTAATGAAGAAAAAGATAGTTTTTCTGTTGGAACAACTCAACAAGCGATAAATATCGATCATTTTAAAAAAATAAATATTACTTATACACAAGATAAAAAAACTCAAAAGGAAATTATCAATTTGCTAGATAAAAAAATAAAAGGAATTGATGATTTGGTAAAAATACAAATAAAACAAATAGAAAAACTTGAAGATTATAAAAAGGCTATAATTTCTAAAGTAATTAAAAGGGGACTATTAGCACAAGAAAATCTAATAGATAGTGGTATAGATTGGATAGGGAAAATAAGTAATAAAGTTAAAATGGTTTAACCCAAGCAATTAATGATAAGAAAAGAATAATTATTAGCACGATTCAAAAGTTTTTATACGCATATAAAGATTTTGATGAGATGACAGACCGTAATTTTGCGATTATTGTTGATGAGGCACATCAAAGTCAAACTGGACGAAGTGCTAGAACTTTAAGAAAAGCATTAATTGATGAAGGATTAGCAATTAAAGAGTACGCGGAGATGGAAGGCATTGATATTGACGAAGTTGATACCGATGATGAGCTAGTGGCAGAAATATTATCACAAGGTCAACATAGCAACCAATCATTTTTTGCCTTTACCGCAACGCCTAAAAATAAAACCATTGAATTATTTGGACGGTATAATAGCGAGACTAATAAACACGAACCATTTCATGTTTATTCAATGCGGCAAGCAATAGACGAAGGATTTATCCTTGATGTTTTAAAGTATTACACAACAATTGAAGATCAATTTAAACTTATAAAAACAACTAAAGAAAATCCTGAACTTATTGAAGGAAAAAGCAATGTGGGAATTAGTTGATTACTATCACAAGCATGGTCATACAATTGCTTCTAAAACAAAAGTAATCATGGAGAATTTTATTAACAATGGTCAATTTAGAATTGGTGGGAAAGCAAAGGCTATGGTTGTTGCTAGTTCGCGCGCTAATGCGGTTCGTTATTATAAAGAAATCAAAAATTACATGGCAGATCACCCTCTCGAGACGCAAAATATTGGTGTACTCATTGCTTTTTCGGGTGAAGTGAAAGTTGATGATATTGCTTATCGTGAAACAGAAATGAATAGATATGGTTCAGGCAGAAAAATAAAAAGTGATCAAGAACTACGGAAGGCATTCAGAAGTGATGAATTTAACATCTTAGTTGTTGCTAATAAATATCAAACGGGATTTGATGAACCACTATTACACTCAATGTATATTGATAAAAAATTAAGTGGTGTTAACGCAGTTCAAACTTTATCACGATTGAATAGAGTTTATCCTGGTAAAACGGACACTTTTATAATTGATTTTGTAAATAAACATAATGATATNAAAAAGGCTTTCCAACCATTTTATGAAGAAACATATTTAGAGGGTTCAACAACTTATAATAATGTATATATATTCCGAAACAAGCTTCGAAAATTCATGCTGTACAACGATGAAGAAGTTGATAATTTTGTCAAAATANAAATTAAAGAAGGCAAAAAACAAGATGAAAAGGCGCTTGGCCGAGTAACAAGTATTTTAAAACCAATTATTGATTTATATTTAGAATTATCGGAGAAAAAACAATACGAATTTAGAGACTTATTAAAAAAGTTTAATCGTACCTATTCATTTATCACACAGATGATTCGAATCAATGATAAAGAGTTATTCAAAGAATTTATGTTTACAACATATTTAATCCAGTTATTACCTGTAAATAAGAGTGAAAAAATAAATATTGAAGATAAAATAAGTCTTGAATATGCAAAACTAAAAGAAACATTCACAGGTAGCATTGAATTAGAAAAAAGACCAACAGACTTAAAACCTAGTAAAGATATTGAGCCAAGAAAAAAGCCGAAANCTAAAGACACGCTCCAAAGTATAATTGAAAAAGTAAATGAGCTATATCATGGTGATTTTTCTGATAGTGATAAGGTTATTATTGAAGGCATCTTGAATATGTTTATGAAGGATAAAGAGGTTAAAAAATATAAACAATATGCAAAAGATAATAATCCTGAAATGTTTGTTCAAAGTTTATTCCCGGATAAATTCCAACAAATTGTAATGGCTTTGTATGAAGGTAATAATGAGTCTTTTGAAAAACTATTCACTGATTAAGCTTTTTATAACGAGGTAATGAATGCGATGGCTAGAGAGTTGTACAAAACTCTTCGTAAATGATAGTATCATCACTTAATAGATAAAGTTTTATTTTGAAGACGACTATAGGGAAAATATGAAAAATAATGATTTTACATTAACAATGGTTAAACAAGTATTAAACGCAATTAAAGAAAAAAACATTCCGTTCTTTGTATCAGAAGCCCATTTACAAACCGAGTTTATAATAACTGCTGCTAAATTATTTCCGGACTTTGAATATTTTCCGGAAATTGCACCTAGCAATATACCAGATGAATATAATAAGAAATTTGGAAAGAGTGGTATTCATTTTGATCTGGTAATTAATACTGGAAAAGAGAAAGTGTTAATTGAGTTCAAATATTTGACTAAGAAATTTCCTGAAAAAAGAGAAAATGACAGTTTACCGTTCAGTATCAAAAATCAATCTGCGATGAACATAAGGAGATATGATTGTTGGAAAGATATTTCAAGAATTGAAACATTTGTAACATCAGATAATACGATTAGTTATGGATATTTTATTTTAATAACTAATGATTTGAGTTTAAAGAAGGAACCATTAGACACTTANTTATATAGAGAATTTAGTATTGCTGAAACCACCCACAAAAGTGGGGAAAGAAAATGGGGTGAAGGTATGTCTAAGAACTCTAAAAAAGGTCGAGAAAATCCAATTTGTATTAAAAATAATTATGAATTTAAATATGAAGAATTTAAGGAATATAAAGGAAAAAATGGCAGATTCGAATTACTTGTCGTTGAAATTCAATAGCAGTTGTATTTAATTATCTAATAATGATGTAATAAAATATTAAGTGATATCGCTAATATTAATAGTATTGCTCTAAATATAATCGAAATGAATAAAATTGCTGAGTAATATAATAAATAAATAATTATTAATGTGCATCTTTAACAATGAATATTAATTTATAGTTTTATGCATTTTATGACAATAATCAAAAAGCGTCACCACTGGTGACACAATTAGATTTGCCTAACAATTGACTAAAATTATAATGTGACTTTTAACACATGAATAAAGGTGATGAAGCGCAAAAATCATACGAATAATTCTCAATATTTTGCAAAATGCATAGGAATAATTTAAAAATAACTGCAAAAACCATAGGAATAATTTAAAAATAATTGCAAAAAGGATAGGAATGTTTTAAAATTGAGGCAGGAGATGTACTTTATGAAACGGGAAATTATGCAAGATCTTATTTCTTGGAAAAATAAGAGAAATAGAAAACCACTCTTATTAACTGGAGTTAGGCAGTGCGGAAAAACTTATATTTTAAGAAAATTTGGTGAAGAGCATTTCGATAACTATGTTTATTTAAATCTTGAAAGAGATCCACAAATTGCTGCCGTCTTTAATTATGATTATGATACAAAGAGAATTTTACAAGATATAAGCAATTTAAGTTTATTACCTGAAATCATCCCTAATAAAACGCTCTTAATTATTGATGAAATTCAATTTAATCCTAAAGCGATAACCGCACTTAAATATTTTGCGGAAGATATGCCTGAATTATGCATAGTGGGAGCGGGTTCTCTACTCGGGGTATCGCTTAGAGAAGAAGGGGCGTCCTTTCCTGTAGGTAAAGTGGACCGTTTAGAAATGTATCCAATGAGTTTTAAAGAATTCTTGCTTGAATCGAAAAGTAGGAGAATAGTAAATAGTATCGAGAACTTTGATATAACAAAACTCTTGCCAGATTACATTTTGGACAATTTGAATAGGGAGTATACCAATTATCTTTTAGTGGGTGGTATGCCTGAAGCTGTTAAAGTGTGGTTTGAAAATCATAATTTAGCGGAAGTTAATGAAATACAAGACAATATAATCGCAGGTTATGAAAACGATTTCTCGAAGCACAGTCCAAAGAATGAATTAACTAATATAGAACTTATTTGGCGGTCTATCCCTGAGCAGCTTGCAGAAGATAACAATAAATTTGTATTTTCAAGAGTAAAAAAAACAGCGAGAGCTAAAGATTTGGAAAAATCAATCGGTTGGCTTATCGATGCTGGACTTATTCGTGTAGTTACTAAAGTCGATAATCCGCAAGTTCCTTTATCGTTTTATAGTAATTCCTCGTTTTACAAGATTTATTTGTGCGATGTCGGACTCTTATCGAGAATGGCTGGTTTTACGCTTAAATCGTTACTCGAAAAAGATGAGTCAACAGGTGGATTTAGGGGCTCTTTGAGTGAAAACTTTATAAATAATGAGCTAGTTTCATTAGGATATGTGACTTACTTTTGGCGATCAAAAAATAGTGCAGAAGTCGACTTTCTAATTGAGGATGATGGGAGAGTTATTCCAATAGAAGTAAAGGCAAATGTCAATACAAAGGCTAAAAGTTACAATAATTTTATAAAAAAATATGCAACCAAAATTGGTTTTAGATTTTCACTAAAAAATAGCGGTGAAAATAAAGTTGGAGTCACAAAAACATATAGTTTGCCGTTATCTTTAGTATTTAGATTAAAAGACTATCTGAACTAATATAATTTCCCGCGGAAAAACTACAACTACTGGAATAAAAATCCATCAATCACTGGAATACAGTAGTGATTACAAGTTTAAAAGTGAGGTTATTCTTAACTCTTTAGTGCATAAAATATCTTTTTAATCTANAATTAAAAGAAATAGAAGGGGTAGTAGTTTTATGAGTAAAATTACACATGTCAAAAACTTTGTGGGTATCTATTCAATTGTTTTTGCTGTATTAGGCTTTGTGGCTTTAATCATCGATAAAACCCATGAACCGATTATTCATATTTTATTAACACTCTTTTTTATCCTTGGTGTTATTGTCCATGTCCCGTTTTTATTAAAGATTCATTTAGTGTCAATGATTGTGATGGGGTTTCTACATGGTTCATTACTTATCATGAGTATCATTGTTATGTTTCATGACTGTTTAACGGGTTTATTTGGTTTTGGTTTATTTATTCTTCCCTTAGTGNTTAGCATTGTTTATTTTGTTATGTACAGTAACGATAAGAAAAAGCAAAAGAATTTATTAGTAGCTGCATTAGATAGTAATAACACAAAAGAATCTAACACTTTAAATGATGAATTAAATGCGCTTTTAGCATCTAAAAACAGGGGCGAAATAACCGAAGAAGAATATCTTGCAAAAAAGAAAGATTTAATTGGTTATTAAGATTTAATTTTATTCAAATCTAATTTACCTAACGCATTACATTTNTCAACTAAATAGCGTGCCATCTCTAAGCGGGTGGGCGCTATTTTTTTAAGTTCACTATATAGAATTGGTTTATCAAATAGATAAACTTTTTCTTTTATTTTAAAGTATGATGCATATAAGTATGTATCAATACCGTGCTTATAAGCAATTTCTGCTAGAATGCAAAAACCACCATGAAATCCTTTTAATTCATCTAAATATCCTTCGTCACTAACTTCGGGGAAAATAACGATATTGTCACCATCTTTAAAAGCTTCTAAGCTTTCTTTAACTGTCTTTTTAAATCGTAAGTCTTGATAAGTTGAAATTAGTCGTAGTCCTTTATAGAAGAGGTTAGTTAAAGGACTTGCTAAAAGACAAAAAAGTCTTGCTAAATGTAAGTTCCAGCCCTTTTTCTCATGATAATACACTCGTGACTGGTAACGATACATTTTACGCAGCCCTGAATTCATTTCATGTGTCCCCCACATCCGTAAGTGGAATGGAGCGTAAATTTCAAGTGACATCGGCGCATCAGTGCCGACATGATTACTTAAGATAATTGCATTTGTCGTTGGTTTTTCACCAAGAAAGATAAACTTTGGTTCTTTATAACGGACTTTGATGATACGTTTTAAAGCGCGGTACCAGCGCTTACGTTTTTGTTTAAATTTAATAGGTTTAGCTTTTTTCATAAGTACCCCCACAAGAAAATATTAACATATATTCAATACAATATTATTTTTTTATATGTTTTTGACATTATCTGTCAATATTCCTCATGTAAGTGTTTTCATTTTCAGTGTCATTTTTTACAATTTTGAAATTATGCTAATGATACTAAATTAATTTTAAAAGTTGTTAAATTATGTCTATCTTTTTATTAGTTAAGCGTTTAAAAAGTTGTGTTAAATTTGTTAAGATTATTAATGAAAATATTTGAATAGAGAAAAGGGGTAAGATTATGTTTCAAAATTTTGATGGTGGCTATATTGAAGTCGTATGTGGCCCGATGTTTGCCGGTAAAACCGAAGAATTAATTAGAAGAATTAAACGCTTAGAATATGCGAAACAATCATATATTATTTTTAAACCAAAGATTGATGGTCGCTATGGCGATAATGTGATTCAAAGTCACAATAATAATCGTCGTGAAGCAGTTAATATTGAAAAAGCACGNGAAATTTATACGCATTTAAAAGATAAAACAGTCGAAGTTATTATCATTGACGAAGCACAATTTTTTGATGAAGAACTGCCTGATGTTGTTGATGACCTCGCTGATCAAGGCTACCGTGTGATTGTCGGTGGGTTAGACCGGAACTTTAGAGGTGAACCATTTGGCACGATGCCGGAGATTCTTGCCCTTGCTGAAGTCGTCACTAAACTAACGGCGATATGCCCGGTAAGCGGAAAACCAGCGACGCGCACCCAGCGGATAATAGATGGTAAACCTGCGCATTACAATGACCCACTTGTGTTAATTGATGCGGAAGAATCTTATGAACCGCGCAGCAGGGCACAACATATTGTGCCGGGCAAAAAGAAAAAGTAGCGAGGTGCTACTTTTTTCTTAAATAGTATTTTAATTATTTAAAAAATAGTCCTAAAATAAAATCTTGAACTTTAACGGGAAGAGCATTTAATAATTTCATCTTAAACGAATTATTTACTTTATAAACAGTTTTTGGTCTTTTCTTATATATTGCTTTTAAAAATGTTTTAGTGATTTTACGGGGGTCTTTAGCTCTTTCTAACTCGGTAAGCATCATCTTTTGCATTTTTGTAAGCGGGCTTTTAAAGTCTTTAGTGTAGGCAAATACNTTTCAAATTTATGCGTAACATTAATTTGCATATCTGTTTTAAAAGCACCGGGTCTAACTTTAATAACCTTGATGCCAAAACTTCGTAATTTCTCGTCGTAAACTATCGTTATATGCTTCAATGCTGCGTTTTGCTATCGTGTAGAAGGAGTGGAAGGGTAGTGCTAAAAGTGTGCCGTACTCACTACTTAAATGAATAATGCGACCTTTAGCTTTTTTTAAGAGCGGGAAGGCTTTTTGGTTAATGAAGTAGACCGCAAAAAGATTAACTTGCATTAAGGTTTCAAGTGCTTCAACCTTTACTTCCATTACTGGACCAATCTCTAAAATACCGGCGAAGTGAATGACTAAATCAAGCTTGTCTGTAATTTTAAGTATCTTATCAAAAAGATTATTTATTGAGTCTTTATCTGTTAAGTCGCTAACCACAATAAGTTTATTTGGTAAATCATTATACTTATCACTTATTGCTGGATTAATATCAGTGAGTATTAAAAAGAAGTCATCTTTGATGGCAGTGATAATGTTGTGCGCTAAGCCACCACTAGCGCCAGTAATAAGCGCATATTTCATAAATTTATTTTAACACTCTAAATGTAAATGAGTGTCAATATTTGGAAAATAGCGGTAAATTCACTACTTTTTAATAATATTAAAAGATGATAATATAAAAGGGTAGGAGAAATATAGTTATGAACGTATTTGTGTATATCTTTTTTGGTTTATTCATTGCGGTGACAATTGCTGAACTAATTATGGCTTTTAATGAGATTGAAAAAGCGCGGATGATTCTTAAACCTTTTTCAATGTTCTTTTTAGCAATTGCGGCACTTATTGCTGTACCTAATCACCCGCTTATTTATCTTGGAGCATTTTTAGGGATGGTTGGTGATATCTTCTTACTGTGGCCTAAAAATAAGAAGATGTTTCTTGCAGGGGCAACAAGCTTTTTAGTTGGACATACATTATATATTAGTGAAATCATTCACATTATGTTTAAAGGTCAAGCTTTACCGTGGTGGTTTTACGCTGTGGTGAGTTTTGGCGTGTTGCTCTTTGTGTTAGCNTTTTATCCAATGTCCAAAAAGATTTGTGGTGACCGGTATTTAACACTTGTTGGTAATACATATATTGCTGTTTTAATTTTAGTTTCTGTTGTGAGCATTATTGCTTGTGTTAAGGGGTTTACTAACTTTATGGTACTAGGTATCATCGGTGGGATTAGCTTCTTAGCGAGTGATTTAATCTTAGTGCAGGCAACTTTTGTCAAAGATTTTAAACGCCGTGATTATTACATTATGCTTTTCTATTTACTTGGGCAAGCATTAATTGTTTCTGGATTAGTGCTCACTTATGTCTTTGCGGCCTAATTTCTAATATCGATATTGGTAAAGGAGGAACTTAGTGAAAAAACATAATTTACTTTTTATTACTTTAACCGTTGTGACTTTACTTTCAGGATGTAAGAAGTATAGGTCGCGTGGTAGTGTGTTAAGCGGGGAGTTACTGCGTAACAACATTACAAAAGTGTTAAAAGAAGAAGAATCATTAAATGTTAAAAAAATATATGAACAATTGTATTTAGTCATGATGAAATTTATCACCATTATGACACTGCACTAATAGAGATATAATTGCGACGAAAAATGGTGATGATTGTATTGGTTTTTACTCATTAGCGATGCGTAAACAAATCATTCATAATATATTTAAAAAAGCCTTAGTGCGTGATATTTATGTTACTAATAATGAAGTATCAGGCGCCTTTATTCGTGTGTACTACGACGAACTTTATATTTTTGATGGCTTTGGTCATTTACTCTATCAAGGCACACAAGAGATTCATAGTATAAGTTCAGGGGTAAATAATGAAGGAAAACATTATGTAAAACTATATATTAATCCCGTATTCACTACTCCAATTACTTATGACGAAGTTTATTTTTATGTGTATGACGCCCTTGGTAATATATCAAAAGTTGCGAATGATCCAGCGCCAAATACACAAAAAGAAAGTAGTAACGCGGAAGATTTGTCAGAGTACGGATTACCTCTTTACTCGCTAGTTACAAATGAAGAGAGTCAAGAAATTAAGGACGCTACTGGTAAAACGATAGTGACGCTAAAAAAAGAAGTAGGCGTTTATCGTAGCCAAATCTTTGCGGGACATTATTTCTATCAAAAGATCACAAAAGGAAGCAAAAGTGCGATTAATTACGATTTAAAAGATATTTATGGCAACACTTATAAAGTGTCAACACATAGTGTTAATTTAAAAACAGGTCGCATTAAAACGCTTAAGTTCCCCTACTTCTTAGCCGCGATAAGTCCACTCTATGATAAAAATAACATTTATAATTATGCTGTTGCTGAGATTGCTACTTTTGATGCTTTTAATAGCAAAACAGCAAATTATGTTTCCGAGAAATTTATTATTAATTATAAAGGTCACTTGCTTGATCAAGTAAGTGATATGCCGCTTGAAAATTTCGTGGAAATTCAGGGCGGATTTTATAATAAAGCTACGAATAAACTTTATGATGAAGACGTTAAATTAATTAAAGAATTTAAAGATTTTACAAGTAGTATAGTTCTAGCACAACAAGGACTTATTATCGGTACAAAAGACGGTAAAGATGGAGTGCTTAATGCGCGTGGTGACGAAGTAATTCCATTTATCTACGACAAAATTTTTGATAGTGAAAAAGAAGGTTACATGATTACTAATAAAAGTAATATGTCGTATCGCATAAAGTTAGCCACTAATGAAGCCACTAGGTTAAGCAGTGTAGTCCCTAAAGTAGGTAATGAAAAGACACCGCTTTATACATATTTTGATGCAAGTCGCCTCTATCCGATTACTGTATTAAATGAAAAAGAAATAGTGTATCAATTTAGAATTGAAGGTGAAGTTAGTACTTACTGGCAACCGACTTTTATGACATTTACACAAAGTGCAATGCCGGGATATAATGTTGTGCTAAAAGCCCAAGTTATAATTGATACTAAAATTTATTATTATTTTGTTCACTTTGAATATGTAGCGCACGCCTATAAAAATAATGGATACTTATGGCAGTGAAGTTTTACAACCTTAAAAGGAAAGTAAAGAATAAAGCGCTTACTACTTTAAATAAAAGCAAAATGGGGCAAATATTCGGTATTTTAGCCCCTTTTTGTTTACTTCCGAGTATTATTTTTATATAATACTATTGAGTTTTATATTAGGAAAAGGAGAACTTATGAAGAAATGTGTTTTTTATACCGCTCTTAGTGGTCTCGCCTTAACAATCTTTGGTCTCATCGTGGCCTTTTTTGGTTATCGGCTTGATCTCTTTGTAGAGGCAATTCCCCATTTAGTTGGATTATTTCCCGCATTATGGTGGGTAATTTTACCGCCAGCCGTGGGACTTTTGGTGTTAATTATTAACATCGCTGTTAAAGCCAAGAAGAAAAATAAATGTGCAATCGTTCCGTTTGCGCTATTTGTGTCTATTCTTGCTTACTTACTCGTAGTGCCACGCGCATTACCAGAATGGTTAGCAGAAGGCGTAGCACCAGAAAGTTTAGTGTTTACGACTGGTGCAGCAGTTGTCGTCATTGTATTTTTAGTGCTCTTTGTCTTAGCGTTCGTTGATATGGCACTCCCAACACGGAAACAACTTCGCGCTGAAAAAGAACTTGATGAAGAAGTTTATGAAGTAGTTGAAGAAAAGCCAACACGCGGACCACATGACGCTCCAGTACTATACAGTGATGAAGAAGTCGAAGACGAAGAAAGCTTAGAAGAAGTTAGCGAAGCTGAACGCAAAGTCGCAGAAAAACCAAAAGCGAAAAAAGCAAAAGCAAAAGAAACAGAAAAAGAATACGACCGCATTTATCACATCATGAAACGGGCGAAAGATGATCGGTGGATTGTTAAAATTGCCCAAAGCCGCAAAGCAATTAAAATCTTTGATACACAAAAAGAAGCGATTGCATATGCTGAAATTTTAGCGAGTAACAACAACGGAGTTGTTCGTGTCTTCGCCTCAAAAGGCGCCAATAAAGGGCGCATTATTCAGTAGTAAAAAGAAGGCACTTAACACAAGGTGCCTTTTTATATATTGTGCTAAGTAGAAAGGAATATTAAAGCATGGCCAAAATCATAATTATTTCAGGTGACCTCGCCGCTGGTAAAAGTGTGTTAGCAAAAAGGCTTTCACGTCATTATCAGATCCCTTATTTCTCAAAAGCTCGGTTTAAAGAAATACTCGGCGAAAAAATTTCGTTTGAAGGAATCGACGAAAATAAAAATATTTCGCGCTCCTCATATGCGCTCTTACGCCATATTGGGTGGCGGGTAGCCCAAGTGAAGGGCAGTGTTATTTTAGAAGCTAATTTTCACACTGAACACTTAGAACAAATTAAACGTGACGTTGAATTTACTGGTCACAAAGTTGAGTTGCTCTATTTAACGGGTGATTTAGATGTACTATTTGAAAGATTTTTATATCGTGAACATTACGAAAATCGCCATCCAGTGCACTTAACTCATCCACTACGTTCATTAGAAGAATTTGAAAATTATATTTTAAAATTACGTAATGAACCTGAAGTATTACCACGCAAGATGCTTGATACCACTAATTGTGATCAAGAAATGATTTTTGAAAAAGCACTCAAACTCATTGGTAGTTTAGATTAATATGAAGGAGAAATTATGAGTTATACCACAGATAAAATTAGAAACATTATCTTCCTTGGCCACCAGGGCTCAGGAAAAACGACACTTGTGGAACAAATCGCAAGTAATATCTTAAAACAGCCCGCTGGCAGTGTTGAACGGAAAAATACCATTAGTGACTTTACACCTGAAGAAAAAGCGCGTTTAACATCATGTTCAATGTCGGTTGTTAGCCTTGATTATAATGGCTATCGCTTAAACTTACTTGATGCACCAGGCAATGATGACTTTGTTGCTGATGTTGTTGGTGTGCTTGACTTTGTTAAAGCAGCAGTCTTAGTCGTCGATACTGGTAAGATTGAAGTCGGAACAGTTAAACACTTTAATTTATTAAAGAAGTATGGCGTTCCTACTTTTATTTTTGTTAATAAGTTAGACAAAGAATTAGTTAACTTTGATGAAGTTCTTGAAAAAATTACTGGTACACTCGGTAAAAAAGGCGTAAGCTTCACTTATCCGCTTAATGACGGTAAAGTATTTAACGGTTTTGTCGACGTCACAACGCTTAAAGCTGTTAAGGCAGATGGGTCAAAACGCGTTGAAGTTGAACTTGATGAAGCGACTAAAGCGAAAGTCAGTGAAATGAATAATGCGCTTGTTGAACAAGTAGCGTTAACGGATGACGCCCTTTTAGAAAAATTCTTTAGCGGTGAAGAGTTAAGCGCTGAAGAAATCGCTAACGGACTTAAAAAGGCCGTGTTAAGCGGTGAAATTGCTCCAGTTGTTGTTGGTAGCAGTACCGAAAATATCGGTGTTAATACACTTGTTGATATGGCACTTACTTACTTACCAAGCCCAGCTTTCATTAAAGAGATGAAAGGCAAGGATCGCGGTAATAATGAAGTTGTGCGTGCAATTAGTGAAAATGGACCTTTTAGTGCTTATGTCTTTAAAACAGTATATGACCAATATAAAGGCACTACTAACTATGCCTTTGTCGTAAGTGGTAGTTTAGAACTTGGTAGTGATGTGTATAATGCTGAACTTAATTCCACGATGCGTGCTTCACAAATGTTTAGTCTTTTAGGCGCTAAACAAAATAACATTCAAAAAGCGATTGCTGGTGATATCGTTGCTTTTGCNAAGTTAGACGGGATTACCACTGGTCACACATTATGTGATAAAAATGATGTCGTTACATTCCCGCGCGCTAATTATCCGACGATTGTTTATCGCCGCGCTATCAGTGCGAAAAATAGTCGTGACGAAGAAAAGTTAGTGCAAGCACTCTACCGTGTTGCCGCAGAAGACCCAACCCTTGAAATTACGCGTGTTCCAGAAACAAAACAACTCTTACTTGGTGGACTTAGTGATAGTCATCTTAACTTTGTGCTTGATAAAGTAAAAANTACATTTGGCTTTGAAGCAAATACCGATGCACCACAAGTAATTTACCGTGAAACGGTAAAACGCGAAGCTAGTGCAGTTGGCCGTTATGTTAAGCAATCAGGCGGCAGCGGCTTCTACGGAGTTGTTGAAATGCGCTTTGGCCCAAGTGGTAGTGATGAAAATGTCTTTACCGAAGAAATCTTCGGGGGAACAGTACCAAAGAACTATCACCCTGCTGTCGAAAAAGGATTCTTTGAAAGTGTGCAAGAAGGTCAACTTGCGGGCTTCCCCGTAATCGGGATGAAAGCAACATTATTTGACGGTAAATACCACAGCGTTGATAGTAACGAACAAGCGTTCCGCATGGCCGCTATTTTAGCCTATCGCGAAGCTTATATGAATTGTGCCCCGACCTTACTTGAACCGATTATGAAAATTACCATCAGTGTCACAAATGAATTTACGGGTAACGTTATGAATGACCTTAACCAACGTCGGGCACGGGTATTAAGTATGGATGAAAGTGGTTATGGTACCCAAGAAATTACCGCCTTAGTGCCTGAAGCAGAACTATTAGACTACGCCATTAAACTTCGGGTCTTAAGCCAAGGCAGTGGTAGTTTCAATAGTGAATTTGATAGCTATCAAGAAGTACCNACAAACTTATTACAAGGTGTTATCGCTGCCAATTCACGGCTTGAAAAAGATAAATAATTAGATAGTTTACATAAAGAAAACCATCGGTGTGCGCCGATGGTTTTTTGTATATAATCGCTTTATTTTGTAGTTTCTATTTGCTTTTGACACGGATAAATTTTGTGATAATCAAGTTTAAGAATTAAGAAGATTTTAATTTNTTCTAATATCGCAAATAATATAGCGCGGTGTTCAAATTCGTCTCTAGTTTTTGGTAGTTCTAGTGCGCGGTAATAGGCCACTAGTTTATCGTGCTTAACGAGTAAATCACTTGCATAATCTTCAAGTCCAATGCGGTCTTTGAACTTAATTAAATAATTAGTGATTTCTTTTTTATATGGTGAAGCTTCTAACATATTTAAATCGTTTACTATTCGCTTTAATACATTAATTTGTTCGGTGCGCATATTAATATAATGGAAGTTTTGCATGATGTTTTTTACTTCATAATTATCTAGCGCTATTTGCAGACTTTCACGTGTATCTTTGAGTATTTTATCAATCACGCTGAAGTCATAAATTTCATCTTTTTCAAAGTAGGTAAATATATTTGCAATTTCTGTATCTAGTTTTTGCTGATTAATAAGTAAGATCTTTGATTTACGGAAAGTAATTAAGTTTAAAAGTAAAGCAGGGATAACACCGATTAAAAGNGTGANAAAGGCATTTAATGGCGCTTCTGAAGTTTGTTGCGCCCATTGTTGCCCAATTAAGACAAGGGTTGGGGTTGCGCCGTATTCAAGTTTAAAAACATAGAGGAGCGCTAAAACGATGAATACCATAAAGAAGAGCGTAAAAATGTTATAGCCTAATAAAAAGAAGAGCAGTGCACTAGTGGCAAGCCCAATTAAACTTGATAATACGCGAATAAGGGCAGTTTTGACAACATTATCACGGCTATACCATAAGTTTAAAACAGCAATAACACCAGCAGTGTAGCTTGTCGGCATCTTAAGTAAATAGGCAATGATAAAACTAATCATAAAGCCCACTAGCATTTTAAGATAAAGCGCAACTCGTAATCTTTTTTCCATACATTANATATAATAACAAAAAGTTNAGTATAGTAACTCTTTAAAGCATTAGTAAGATAATAGTTTGTAAGCAATATATAACTTAAAAAGTAATAAAATTATGTTGATTTGCTCCATAAAGTGTTATTTAAGGCAAGGAAGTGGAGTAAAAAAACATTTGCCGACACTTGATGTAAAGAAGAGACAAAGAATCTTTTATATAATAGAAAGCAAGTATTAATGAACATAATTTGACGATATTTACTAAATAACGAACATAATATCAAAATAATGTTGTATCATTAAAATGTATATACTCACATAAATAAGAAAGGAATCATATATGCTGAACTTATTTAAAACTTATAAGGGAGATAATGTCCCAAAATTGACGAAATATGTCTATTCTTTTACGGGGATTGGACGTGATGCAGCGTATACATTAATTAATTTATTCTTAATGATTTACTTGCAATTAACTTTACCAGAAAGTGATCCTCAACAATACAAGTTGATGATTATGACAATCATGATTACGATGTTGGTCATTCACTTGTGGGATGCGGTTAATGACCCAATTATTGGGATGTTAATTGAAAATTCACGCTTTAAACTCGGTAAATATAAACCGTGGATCTTAATTGGTGGGGTACTAAACGGTTTGTTACTCATGGTGCTCTTTAGTTTTCGACCATTTGGTGGTTGGGGCTATGTTATTTTCTTTATTGTTACTTATCTCTTATGGGAAATTAGCTTTACGCTTAATGATATTGGGTATTGGGGGATGGTTCCTAGTCTTACCCGTGACCCAAAGCAACGTAATCAAATTACGATGCTGATGGCTATTGCGATTAATATTGGTGCTTTTACCGTTGGCGGACTCGTTCCAAGTTTATACCCAGGACGCGCGATTCAAGTATTTAGAACACTTAGTATTATTATTGGTAGTGTATTAATTTTCTCCCAATTATTACTTGTGTTCTTATGTAAAGAGCGAGATCGTAGTGAAGTTGATAGCGAAGAAATTATTAAAGTTAAAGACATCTTTAAAGTTGTCTTCCAAAATAAACCGCTTTTAGTAATGCTTGGGGCAATTGTCCTTCATTACTTAGGTGGTTCAATGTTTAATAACCTTGGTCAAAACTATATGCACTTTACTTTTGGCTACGCTGAAGGGGGCCAAGCTTTCTTTTATTTCTTAGTGGGGTATGCTGTTGGGTCAATTGCCGCGAACTTTATTTTTGGCTTCCTTGTGAAAAAATATACAAGAGCACAAATCTTACGCGGCGCCTTCACTATTAGCGCAATTGGTAACTCACTGCTCTTTGTGATTGGTAGTACACATGCTTTTGGTTGGTTACAAATTCCAAATAGCATCTACCAATGGAT
>JGI24712J26585_10000936_pt1 | contig 25147 bp, 15 predicted proteins | sample BioPla3DNA2_FD_26585 | JGI IMG/M metagenome (IMG submission 26585)
TCAGAATCAAGGTATCGGCTACATATGTCATTTATGGTTTTCAATTTTTCAACCTCAAATGCATTTTCAGTTATGCAAACTACAACCCATTTACCCTTACATCCATCGATTCCAACACAACTATAGCTATTATTTTTCATCTTTATTTTCCTTCAACCCATTTAGTCATAAAATTCCAATCCCTTACCTTTCCGTTATCATGTAGGATTTCAAGATATACTCCATCCCCTTTTCCTACTTGCCATATGGCTTGAGCAGAATTACCATTATCTGAAATGCCGGCATTTTTAACGTATTTAAAAAACTCATCTTTGCCAACTCCATTAGTTTCGGCTACATATGCAACCAGATATATGTCAATTACACTTGCACCAAAATCAGATGGTCTCTTTGATAAAATATGCTCCCGGACAATATCCTTCCAGGCATATTGCGGGGAGGTCATTATCCTGTTTTTTATTTCTTCAATCCGGTATGCTTTATAGCTTCTTTTCTCCCACTGTTTAAGCTGCGCAAAATCCCCGTTGACTTGTACAAGTTTTTGAAGCATATTCTCTAAATTACATACCGTTGGTATTACTTTGGCATGAATACTCCTGCCCCTTAAATTATCCGGTAATATGTATCCATTGGGTCTTATCGAACTCTTAGAGTCTTCCATCTTCTTACACCACCCTCTTATTTGTATTGTTCTAAAATCTCCTGAATGCAGTGCTTATATTTTTCAATAACACTCTCCGGAGATAATATCTTTACTTTATTTCCAAACTGTGCTAACCATGCAAAAAAGGTTGAACTAATTGCAATGTTTATCCTAACTGAAAAGCTATTGTCATCAACTTTATCTAAAGAAACATCTTTCCCAAAACGGTCTATAACAGCATTAACAAGTGAATTGTCAAACCTCAGTTTTACCGTCTCTTCTTCTCCTCCGAACATGTTGAATACTTTTTTGGTATATTCAGCAATATTAAATTTTTCATTGTCTGGCAGCATCGCTCTGGGCTGATCTACGATTTCAATATTCGACATTCTGTCAACTCGATAATGGGTAAAGTCATTATATTTTTCCGAGAAGGTAATAAGATAATAATTTTCATCATCCCAGGATAATGCATAAGGACTTACAAAATAAAGCTCTCCATTCTTTCGATATTTCTTTTCTTTTTTGATATCATAATCAAAATACTTGAAAGATACCTGCTTATTTTCTGCAATTGCAACATGAAGCCTGTCCACATTATAATAAATGTTTTCATTAATAGCCTTAACCCTATTTGCCACATAAACTTGGCGGTGAAGCGACATGGCCTGACGGGAACTTGCCAGGCTCTCTATCTTTTTTATTAGTTCGTTACTTTTCTTATGCGTAATGAATTTTGAGCATTGGACAGCATCAACCAATAGTTTCAATTCCGGTAATTCAAAGACACGGCTTGCTACAAAATAATCCGTAGTTTTGCTTTTTCGAGTAGCAATATCAATTCCGTAATGACGCAAGGCCTCTATATCGTCATATATGGATTTTCGCTCAGCAGTAATGCCGTAGCGTTCAAGTTCTGCAATCATATCAATGATTGTCATTGTATTTTCTTCATCCGTTTTTTCAAGAAGCATTTTCATTAAGTATAGAATTTTCAACTTCTGGTTAGAGCTTTTTGCCATAACTGCACCCCTATAATTGCAACATTATTCCAAATAATTACACCTCTAATGATACCATAATATCACAAGAGGTGTCCAATAAAACGGATTGTGTTTTTGTATCATACTTCTATCAGACTAATATTTTTACCGATATAAATTTGGTCGTTCAAAAAATGGGCTCTATGAATGCCAAGGGGTATCATTTCAGAACATAAGTGTGATTCTAAATCTCATATTTTTCTTTAAACTCTTGAACTATTCGTTTAAAAACTTCTGGCATCTCACTATTTAATTGATATGCCTCTTGTGCCACTTTACTGAAAGCAGATAATCCTTCTGTTCCTTTGGTCTCTATGTAACGAATATTCTCCAATTGCATAATGATCCCATTAACATTTCTGAATTTATCATCAATGGGAATTTGTAGAATTTTTGCTCTCTTATTTAGTAAAAAAGACAGTTTTTCCATTTCTTGTTGACGAGTATTAGCATCTAATTCTTCAACTCGCCTGTATAGATCTACCAGCATGACAGCTTCTTCTAAATGCCATTTTACTTTCATTAATATTATAAACCCCCTCTTCAATTATCTGTTATATTGTAAAACCAATTTTTTGAAATCATTTTATCAATTTTTTATTTTAATCATACTACATAATTTTAGAAAGTTATATAAAAACTTCATTCTTACTACTTGGCCTGCCTCTTTTTTCGTGATATAATTACATTGTTTTTAATAAAATAAACTTCCAAATTAAATATCAACACTTCCATTTGTTGATTTTAATGCTACTTAATGTTTAAAGAGGTGAAACTATGAGAACAGCACAATTTATATTTCCTGCTGTAAAAGGTATTCAGGCTGGTATGGAATACTATATTAGTATGGTTCCACTAGAAACGATTCCCAAGCTATTTTTATTTAGTGAAGAAGAATTGCCAATTGAAATACGTGCCCAGCGAACTTTAAACAAATCCAGAATTCCCGAAATTAGGGACTACATAATTAACAATAAAGATTCATATGTATTTTCATCTCTGACTGCTTCAGTAGATGGAGAAATAGAATTTTCTCCAATAAACGAGTCAAATGCTACAATTGGATACATATCAATCCCTATGTCTGCACGCTTTTTGATAAATGATGGGCAGCATCGAAGAGCAGCAATTGAAGCCGCCTTGAGAAAATGTCAAGAACTGAAATATGAACATATTTCAGTAGTACTTTATCATGACTTAGGCTTAAAGCGATCCCAACAGATTTTTTCAGATTTAAACAGATACGCTATTCGTCCAACAAAATCTCTTAATATCCTTTTTGATAATCGAGATGACTTTTCCATTTTGGTGAAGAAAGTGGTTGATACCATACCTGTTTTTGGTAGTCTGGTGGACAAAGAACGTACGACAATACCTAACCGTTCCAAAGCACTTTTTACACTTAGTTCTATATTTTATAGTACCGAGGCTTTACTTAAAGACCTAAATATTCCTAAAAACAAACAGCTAAAGATAGCTTTAGATTTCTGGAATGAAATAGCTAACTATATTCCGGAATGGTCTGAGGTAAAAAACGGAATACGCAAATCCTCTGATTTGCGTAAGAACTCAATCTGTTCCTTAAGTATCACAATTATTGCTTTTGGGCAGGCGGGAAATGTACTATTAAAAGAACACCCTGATGATTGGAAGAACCATATACAAAAGATTAAAGCGATAAACTGGGACAAAAATAATCCAGAATGGGAAAATTGTATTGTTGTTAATGGTAGCGTAGTAGCATCTCGTTCCACNCAACAGTGGTTAACAGATTATATTAAAAAAATTTTTCAGGTCTAACTAAGGAGTCGAAACTATGATTTTATCAAAACAAGAAGTAGATAATGTGATAGAAATTATTCAAGAACTTTATTTATCAGATAAAATACCGTGGATTTGTGGCTACAGCGGTGGTAAAGATTCAACTGCTGTTGTTCAGTTGGTTTGGAACGCATTAAAACAATTACCAGAAGAACAAAGGAAGCATAAAGTAGTACATATAATTAGTACCGATACTTTGGTTGAATCACCTGTAGTTGCTTCTTGGGCAGAAAACTCTTTACAAAAAATGAGAATACAGGCTGAAAAAGATAAGTTGCCTATTATTCCTCATCGCTTAACTCCAAAGATTTCAAATACCTATTGGGTTAATTTAATCGGACGAGGTTATCCTTACCCACGTCAAAATTTCAGATGGTGTACCGATCGCATGAAAATTGAACCATCAAACACGTTTATTAAGGAAATCCTTGATGCAGAAAGTGAGGCAATATTAGTATTAGGTTCACGAAAGGCAGAAAGTGCAACAAGAAGGGCCGTTATGGAAGGATATGAGAAAAAACGTTATCGCGACCATCTTAGTCCCAATGGTTCTTTCCCAAATTCATATATTTTTACTCCTATTGAAGAATGGACCAATGATAATGTTTGGCAATATTTAATGCAACATGAAAATCCTTGGGGACATTCAAACAAGGATCTTCTTGCAATGTATAGTGGTGCATCCGCCGATGGAGAATGCCCTCTCGTTCTGGATACTGCAACCCCAAGTTGTGGTAACAGCAGGTTTGGTTGCTGGGTTTGCACTTTAGTTACAGAAGACCGTTCAATGGCCGCAATGATTCAAAATGATGAAGAAAAAGCATGGATGCTGCCGCTCTTGGATTTTCGTAACTATATTGCAGGACATGGAGATAATGACATTGATAGAAATAGGCGTGATTTCAGAAGAATGAACGGTCGATTAACTTGGCACAATGGTCGTTTAGTACATGGCCCGTATAAAAAAGAAGTACGGGAGGATTTTTTAAGAAAATTATTAGAAGTAGAAAAATTTATCCAGGAAAACGGTCCGGAAGAAGTGAAAAATGTTACTCTAATTACAATTGATGAACTAAAATTTATACGCAGGCTGTGGTTAGATGAAAAGCATGAGTTTGATGATGCTCTACCACAAATATACGAAGAAGTCACAGGTAAAACTTTTGAAGATGACTTAATTCTTCACAACAAGTATTATAAAAAAGAAGAATGGATGCTTTTAAAAGAAGTATGTGAAAAACTTTATCCTGATGAGGAACTCCTGCTTGAGATGCAAAGTTCACTTCTTGACATTGAGGCAAAAGCTGTATCAATGTCAAAAAGACACAATATTATGAGCACATTAGAAAATAAAATTAAACGTGCTTCATTTAAAAATGAAGCTGATGCGTTAATGCAAGAAAATAAAAGAAGATTACTATTAGGTTTGGAAACTGACATTTCAGATGATGAAGAACCTATGGACGAGGAGGGATAAAATGTACTTTACAAGAATTGAATTACATAATTATGGCATTTATAAAGGCACCCATATTATCTCTCTTCAAAATAAGGTTGGAAACAGAAATATAACCCTTATCGGTGGGATGAATGGTAGAGGAAAAACAACAATTTTAGATGCAATTTTTATTGCTTTCTTTGGTGCCAGATGTTTAAAAATTATTCAGGATAAAAATATCAATTATTCAAAATTTTTATACAATCGCATCAATAAGTCAGCAATAGATGATACAACTTATATTGCAGTTACATGTGCTATGGATAACTCAAATGAAAGTGAATTAAAAATTAAACGCATATGGAAGCGTGAAGAAAAAGGAAAAAAAATAATCGATACTTTAGAAGTTTGGAAAGATGGACAAAAGGATACGTATTTATCACAAAACTGGAACTACTACGTAGAAGAGATACTTCCTTTGGGTATTGCTCGTTTTTTCTTTTTTGACAATGAGAAAATTAGCCAAATTGCAGATGATGATTCTTTTGAACAAATCAAAGAATCCATAAAATCCATTATTGGAGTAACTACAATTGACAAATTAATAGAAGATATGAAAAAACTAATCAAAGACAAATCTTCTATAATTCGCTCCGAAGAAAACCTCCAGTTAAAGCATGAGCAAGAAGAGAATGAATCACAAATAGAAAAATTAGAACGTGAGATTGCAGCAAAAAACTTTGATGCTGCACATATAAAACCAAAGCTCGAAAAAAACATTGCCGATCTCGAAATTGCAGAACAAAACTTTTGGAAGCATGGAGGACTACTTGGCCTAAATAAAGATGAGATTGAAAAGCACAGAGAAAAACTACAAGTAAAAGATAATGAGTTAAAGCAGCAAATTTTAGATCTTTCAGTTAGCGCCGCTACTCCATTAACATTATGTAAAAGCCTTGTTATTGAGGCATATAATGAATCGAAGAATAATGAGGTTCATCTTGCTCGTCAATATTCCGAACCTATTATTTCTGACATACATGAAAGAATAGTGCAAAAAATCAAGCAAGTTTTCTCCAAAGATAGTATATATGAAATGCTTCTAAAAATAATTGACACTGAGTTTTCAGCATATCGGTCAAACCAAAGTATTAACCCGGTGGAATCTTTAAGTCCATCTACAATGATGCTGTTTGAGAAGCTAATAAATGGAGGTTTTGAAGAAATCTATAATAAGTGTGCTTATTTAAAAAAAGCAACTATGGATAATGAAAACGCTCTGCTTCAAATTGATGCACATTTAAACAACAATGCAGAACAGAATGGTGCTCTCGAACTTTATAATACTATTAAAGAACTTGAAGCAGCCAAAGCTGAAAATGCTTTACGTCTTGAAAACATAAGAAATGAAATAGAGAATTTAAGGCTGCAAAAAGAATTTCTTGAAAAGAAAAGGTATCAAATAATTAAGAAGATGGTTGAATATGAAAGTGAAAATGCTGATGATGCAAAAATAATTAAATATGCTGCCATAACAATAGAAGTCATGCAAGAATTCAAACTTCGTCTTCAGCAAGAAAAGGTTCATAAACTTGAAACTAATATAACAAGATGTTTCAACTATTTAGCACAAAAAGAAAGGATGGTTTCATCTGTAGAAATTAATCCTGATACATTAAATATTACTTTGCGTGATTATGCCGGTGGTGAACTTCTTAAAAGTCAATTATCTGCTGGCGAAAAGCAAATGTTTGCTATTTCAATATTGTGGGGACTTGCGTTAAGCTCAGGCTATCAACTTCCTGTTGTAATTGATACTCCAATGGCTCGCTTGGATTCTGCTCATCGAAACAATTTTATAAATAAATATCTCCCTAATGCAAGTACTCAAGTAATCGTACTATCTACAGATGAAGAAATCTATGGTAAATACTTAGACGATATTCAATCGTATGTTAATACTTACTATACCCTTATATACAATGAATCGGAACAATGCTCTTCTATTGTTCCAGGATACTTTGGGGAGGGAATTTAGATGATTGTAAAACAATTCAAATTATCACAACCTGAAAAGGATAAGCTTATAAGAATCAAGTCCAGAACGGGTATCCAAAACTGGAATGTCCTCTGTCGCTGGGCATTATGTTGGTCTTTATCTGAACCCACAATCCCCGGAGGCATTGACCCTGCATCAGACAGTAATGTTGAGATGACTTGGCATACATTTGCCGGTGAATATGATGAAATATACGAAGCAATTATTCGCCAAAGATGCATCAAAGATGGATTGGGCGATTCACCAGAAACACTGGTTAAATACTTTAGATTACATTTGAATCGTGGCATTAACCATTTTAGCACTCGTGATGTTCTAAGTTCTTGTCAAGATTTGCTCAATTGCATTCATAGTGAGATGTAAATGTAAACGAAAGGTGATGTAAATGATAGCCTATTTAGATTTTAATGCTTCAGCCCCAATTGATAAAAAAGTCTTAGAGTATATGGTTGAGATTTATCAAAATAATTTTGGAAATGCAAATAGTCGTACTCATATTTTTGGTACAACTGCTAAGGGAATCGTTGAGTCTTCACGCCAAACAATAGCAGATATTTTATCAATTGATAAGACTGATATAATTTTTACAAGTGGTTCAACAGAAAGTAATAATATGTCTGTTCTTGGAATGTTAGATTATGCAAAAACTTCAGGCAGAAATCACTTTATCACAACTTCAATAGAACACAAAGCAATCCTTGAACCGATGAAATACCTGCAAACAAACGGATGCAAAGTTGATTTTATCTCGCCAAATGAATCTGGACGAATTAAGGCAGATGATGTTTTAAGTAAAATATCTGATAAAACAGCTATGGTCTCAGTCATGCATGTCAATAGTGAAACGGGAATAATTCAGCCAGTCCATGAAATAGGCGAAGCTTTATGCAAGACTTCAATCTATTTTCACGTAGATGCAACTCAGTCATTTGGCAAGTTAAATAATGACTTGCGAAACTTAAAGTATGATATGCTAAGCATTACCGCTCACAAAATTCGAGGTCCACAAGGCATTGGTGCATTAATTCTTAGAAGAAAAAACTATAAACGTCCTCCAATTAAGCCTTTATTGCTGGGTGGTCCTCAAGAACGTGGTTTTCGCCCCGGTACAACTCCTGTTGCTTTAGTTGCTGGCTTTGCTTTGGCTGCTCAGCTCTGTGAAGAAAACCATTTAAAGTATGTTTCAGGGTGCAAAAAAATAAAAGATAGCTTTCTCAATGCAATTCAAGAATTATCATATCAATTGAATGGTGATCCTAATTATTGTATGCCAAATACGATTAATCTAAGTTTTAAAGGAATTGATGCAGAAAGCGTTTTTCTTGCGTTAAAAAATACATATGCTTTCTCAAACGGTTCTGCATGTACATCTGGAAGTTTCACACCAAGTTACGTTTTAACAGCTATGGGGTTAGATGAAGAACGTATTCGAAGTGCACTTCGTCTTTCTTGGGATCATGATACAGAAGTTGATTTTACAGAATTTGTACAATTTATAAAAAGCCAGGTATAATAACAAAGAATGCTTCCCTCTGGGGAGGCATTCTTTGCCATACTAATTGTTCTAAGATATCAAAAAGTAACCTTAATTCTACTTTGGAGCTTATGCTTTGTTATCCAATCTAATACCGATTGATTTAAGTCTAAAATTGTAGCAGTTTTAGAAGATACTTTAATCAAGAAGTTGCGAATTTGGTCATCTACCTGTAATAAATCAACTATAGCTTTAGCATCGTGAACCGCTTGTGCAAAAATAGCAACTTCATCTTTAGATTTTGGAGCATCCGTTGTTTGCATTTTTATAGTTTGTTTTAATTGCCTAGCCTTTTGAGGATCATCCACAAGATTATCGACTATTCCTAAATACTCAACTATTCCACTTGCATATATACCTGAATATATCTTCCATTGGTAGTCAATATTCTGCACAAGATTATTTACTTTTTCTTGGAAGTAAGCAACACTGTCCTTTGTAAGAGAATAATCAGCTACTTTCGAGCCACAATCATCTATTGCTGATAAGATAGACTGCTTTATTTCTTCTGTAACTAATGAATTGCTACAAATGTTATATGCCTTTATTTCATCAATAATAGAAATAGTCTTATCTAATTTTTCAGTTGCTACGCTCAGTTTTGCGATATTTTCATTAAATTTCGTAGCGTTTAGTAGCTGTTCTTTAGATTTTTTATAATTCTCGATATCGCTTATTGTTTGATTGATAGTCTCAATTAGCATTATTACTCACCTCCAAATTCTCAATTTTATTATATAAATCTTGCATTTTTCCTATAGCTACTTGAACTAAATCATGATTGATATCCCCTGATATTGCTGTCATATTCTGTTTTGCATCTTTTTGAGCGTTTAAAGCAATTCTTTCAATCTCATTAAATAGCTTTATCAGTTCATATAATTGTTCAGCAGGATCAGAAGAATAAAAGATTAACAATTGAATAATATCACTATTGTCCAATGAATCCTTAAGTTTACTGCATAGCGAGTTAATGTCTCTTACTCTATTGCTATCCAGTTTGTCACATGCAATTTTGGTTTCAGTTTTGAATCCAATATTACAAGCACTAAAAGTGCTAAATAGATTTCTAATTGCATTGGTCGTATCCAGAAGCAAATCAAAAGTAATTTCTCCTCCTAATAATCTCGACAGTTCATCTAATGCCTTTTGTACATTTTGTTTTTCTGATTCTATCATCTTTGTGATTCTTGGATATAAATCCTTTAAGCAGTTGGCAGATAAATCCAACAATGATGTAGTGGTCTCATCTGGAAGTTCATCATATAACCACCAATTTTGTTCCTTTAATTTTCTGATTGCACTAAGAACCAGTTCTCCTTTATAAAATTTTACATCACCACCTTGTCCATCACCAACTACTCCCATAAATGTATTGGCATATCCTTGCATATACTCATAATTAGCTTTAAATTTATCTTCATCATTCTTTACTTTTCTAACTACTTTTAGCCAGTCATCATTTTTTCGTTCTGGATATAAATTTTCTGATATAAATTGAGGTTCAAAAAGTTCTCTTATCAATTCTTTCTCATCAGTTATATTAGGAGTATTCCCTATCAAGCAACGGCGCAAAAACTCCGTTGCTATGCTCCATTTAAATGTAGGATATTCGTCTTCTGTATTCTCATACCCACAAACACCTTTTTTGATAAGAGATTTGTTTTTTTCTAACCAATTGGCTAACTTTAGTTGAAAAAAAATACCATTATCAAAATCCCAACGCTTATCATAGTCATATTTGCATAGTGCTAATAAAATATCTCTATTTTCTGCGGTTCTTTCTAATACAATAACTGCTTTACTTTTATCAGTTTGCTGGCTTTGGTTATGAATATAAATAAAATTATTATCATCCATTTTGGCTTTCGCTAAATAAGCTGGTATACCCTCTGCCTGCCAATTAATAGCATGAAAAATGAAAGTCTTTAACTGCTTTCTCAAATCGGCCGAATACCCCAATGGTGTATCATTTTGATACCATTCTTCAATATTGTTTATCTTGATTTGTTGCAATTCAATCTTTCTTCTCTCTGCCGAAGATATGACAGGAATTTTGGGTGATGGATCACCAACTTCCAATTTCTGTACTTTTTCGTTATTTACATTTCCTTCTGAATGTGAGGATTTAACTCCTTCAACTCCAGTAAACGCTTTTAAATTGATATCTGAAAACAGTTCAATTGGTAACCCACCTATATATTTATGATTATTTTGAACAGTTGCTTCCGCTGAACCATTACCCCAAATTTGTAGTAAAACTTTGAGTCTCGCTTTATCAGTATCTCCAAATTCAGTAAGTGAATCAATTAATGAGCTATGTGCATCATTATCCATTTTTACTACACCGTTAATTGCAGACTTTGATGGGAAATTCCAAACATCTCCATAAATTTTCCCATCAACATATTCTTTTAATTGATCACGTAAAACTCGTAGCAAAAATTCTCTAGGAGTTCTTTCTGTCAACCTATCGTACATTCTTTTAAGGGCAGAGCTATTAAACGGATAAAGACTAATGTCTTTTCCGTATAAATCAATGGTTTCCCAAGAAAAATCAGGTGCGAATGAAGAATGCGGAAGATCTTTTATTTTCGCACCATTACAATACCATTTACTAATTTCATCAGGTGTACAAAATATTGCATTCAGATACCGGCCAGCCATTTGAGCCAAAAACGTTTGATTCCCATACGCATTTTCTGATACAGTAATCTGGTGTGTAACTCTATTCACAAAGTTGTCCTTAAAACTCTCATAATATCCATCAGTAATTCCAATTATGGCGGTAACCCGACAAAGATCATTATAGTTTCCACCATGCTCAATGGATAATGCCGTTATTAATTCTGAATCTATACCGGTAAAAGCAGTAAAATCCTCAATAAAAATAGTTAAATTTTTTCCTTGCTTGTTCAATGCTCGTCTTAGCTCAACAAAAACTTGTTGTGCACTCTCACTTGAAATATCTGCACAGCTCTGAATAACTTGTGGAGTAAATCTATTCAAATATTTTACGAGTCTTTCTATTTCGTCATCCATTTTGTAAATTTGGTCAGCAAACATTTGCGCTTCAATAGAGGCCATTTTTCTAATTTCTGTCATTATTTGGTTTGAAAGCTCAAAATCCGATTTTTCAAAAATTGCTTCACCTCTAAATACTGTACCACTGGGTTTAACAATCGCATTGTAACAACGAGAAATTGCTCCTCCTTCACGCATTAAATGTGCCATAATTCTCTTATCTAGTAAAAACTGTGCCAAATCCTTGCATTCAGCTGCTGAATATTCATTACTACTATTGTCATTTTGAACTTTATTAACAAAAGCATAAAAGATAGTTGATTTAAACGTATCTTCGTCTTGAGATTCTGTTTTAGAAATAAAATCTCTGAATTTATTTATTATCTCCTCATCTAGGATTACATCCTCATTCAATAATTGTGCAATAGCCCCTCTAATTGTATTTCCTAATCGTCTTATAAAGACAATTTTTTCTGAATCAGGATTGTAGTTTTCCTCATCGTTCTCAAACCTTGCTTTTAACCAGCGAACCAAGTGTGATTTGCCTGTACCATTCATCCCACGCACAATGATAAGTCGATGTCGATTATCCGGATTAACAATCAACTCTCTATATATTTTTTCTTCTGACATCTTCTGACTCTCAGAGTCCATTCTTCCGCCACGAGAAACCTCCAAATTGTCAAACGGCATATGTGTCGCCATAAAGTATGCATCTTCGCTTGCGGTTACATCAATCTTTATGACGTTATTCTCCATAGTATCAAGTATGCAGTCCCATCTGATATCATTCCATTTCACTCTTTTCACCCCCTAATAACTACATGAGAAAAATCATTAATAGGATATCCATCAATAGGATATAATCTTACCCTGTTAGCATCTCGTTGAACTATTAACTCAATTTTGTCTTGCTCATGTAATGTGCGTAATCCGTTTGACACAGCCAGAGAAAGTGTAATTTCTGTACTATTTTTTTTACATTCAGGCGCATTAGAATAGAGCCATTTAATAAATTCATTAGCTGGTATTCTGTCGTTTGTTTCCCAATCTGCTAGTTCAATTAAATCGTTAATACGTATATACATGTTTGGAATCAATGTTTTATTATGTAAGTATCCTATTCCTAAAAAGCTAACCCAAAATCTCCATCCTAAAATATCATTTTCTGAGATATTCTCTATTCCGTCTGCTACAGCTGATGCTGCTATTGCTTCCCAATTCTCCTTCTCCATTATCTTTTCATTTTTGTTAATGTACCACTCTGTCACTTTAAAAAATGATGTACTCGTGGTTGCAAAAACACGTTTGCTGACATATTTTCTAAATGTATTATAATTAGATAAGATTTTATCATCTACTATGCTTTTTATTTTTCCATCCTTTTCTTCAAGTATGCCAAGTTCTTTTGCTGTATCAATACTTTTTCGGATAGTATCAATTTCGGATGCGGTACTGTTCTGCATATAGAGTAAAGATGCTTTTATGACATCATCCTTTGTTCCATTCATACATGCTGCCAATTTGGAAACCGCTAAGACTCTTTCTGGCGTGGGTCCAGGGCGCATATTGTCATAATGTTCTTTAAACATTAATGAACACCTCCTCTGATTTCAGATAATTCTTTTCGATATCCCGGGTAGAAATTACTAATTGTTCGCTTATATTTTTCTATAAACATGCTTTCTTTGCAATAGTAAACAACAGGATACCCTTTGCTATTAATTTCTTCTCCTCTTTCAAAAATTGCGTTATTGTCATCCGAGTTTTTGCTAAATATTAAAGCTACACCTTCCGCAAATATTACAGGACATTTTTGATGTACAGTCCAAAATTCTTCATATGTTAACATAAGTCCATCGAAGGTAATATTTTGAGCAATCTCATTGGGAGTAACCATAGCTTTAATTCCGATTTCCTTCATTTTATCGGCAACTTTTTGTACAGACTCTATAGTAACTATTTCTCCTTCATTTTGTTTTATTAATAAACTGTTATAGGTTCCCATTAGCCGCTTTGCATAAGGATCAATATTTACAGCCTTTTGATAATGTATTTTCTTATGAATGTGATAACCATTATTCGTTTCATGAATTGCTTTTTCATCCTTTGGACAACCGTTACATTTTTCCGAAGCAAGAGGAAATAATTGGGCAAATTTTTTCCCCCAACAAATCGATTTTGGTTTTTGAAAAAGTTCTTTAATTAAATAAAACCCCTCTACTTGCTTTTTAAACTCATTTTCTCTGAGCAGAAAAAGCATGGCTTCCAACTGTTGCTTATGTGTCAAAATATCAATATCCAATAGTTTCACTTTTACAAAGTAGCTTCCTTTGTCGGCCAAGAAAATGACATCAATTACATCGATTAATTTGTTTCTATAGAGAAACAGTATTAAATTAACATTCCATGCAATATTTTTATTACCGGCATATTCAATTTCTTCATCAGTAAACGAATTAATCGTTGTAGCCATATCAAAAAAAGCTATATCTCCATCTAATATAGTTCGAGGACTATTCATTAAGTTAAACCAACGTATTAAAATTTTTTCTACTGTTAAAATACGTTTGTTTACCAATCCAAAAGCTTCTGCAGCATCTCCATTTTCATGTTTATTTCCCATGAAAGGTACAGATACACTAAGAGATGGCAAACCATCTCTTCCGGCTCGTCCAACTTCTTGATAGAACCTGCTTAAGTTTTCAGGCATACATGCATGTAGTATAGTACGTACATCAGCTTTATCAACACCCATTCCAAATGCTGATGTTGCTACTACAATATCATACTTTCCTTCATTCCATCCCTTCAATATTTGATCACGTACTGAATCTGTGGTTTCTCCCGTGAAAATAGGAATGTTTCGAAACCCATCTTTCATCAATCTTTCTTGAATATTCTTAGCTTGATATGGGGCTATTACATATATAATCATTGGTTTTGGTAGTAATTTTGCTAAATCAACAACATAACTATCCTTTACTTTTCTATCTTTTACTGCATAGTAACAAAACCGTGGTTCACTCCTCAATGCATCACTGCGCAATTCTACGAAATGTATACCGTCACTATACAATTGTTTTAAAGTCTCTACAATATCATCAGACAGTGTAGCGGATAACAAGTATGTTTTGATTGTATTTATCGATAGTTCTCTATACTTTCTTAAAGCAATAGCGAATAACTGAAAATCAGGTCTAAAAAACACTCCCCAGTCCGGTATAATATGGGCTTCATCGATAATAACATTTTTTAGATATTGTTTTTGGGCCGCAGTTTCTATTGCCTGAGCCAATCTTGTGTTTCTCATCAATGCTTCAGGTGAAGTAAATAATAATTTAGCAGTAAAATTTTTTACTGCATCAATCGAGGCTAATGCCTGCTGAGAATCCATGTCCCCACGATAGCAAAAGATATCACTATGATCGATTGTTCCTGACAAAGTTTCATCAGCAGCTCTACATTGATCCAATGCCAAAGCAACTGTTGGCACCATAACAATTGTCAAGCCTGGAGATTTACTTGCGACCATCTGTGTAACAAGACTTTTTCCTCCTCCAGTTGGAAGTGATAAAAGATATGTGTACCCGCCAGGAAGTGCCAAAGCCGTATGTACTGCTATTTTTTGCTCGAATGATTTATAATGTTGAAAGTTCGTATATTGTCTTAACCAGTTATCTCCAACAGATATTTGAGAAAGTGATATAGTAGTATCTTTGATACCATAAACTTCTTCTACAAAATCACGCTCATGAAACCATCTTGGAAGATTTAGAGTAACACTAATGTATTCATCTCTCTCGGCTGTAATATCTACCAATTTACCATGCTGTTGAACCAACTTATAGATTTGATCTGTAACCTGTATTCTACCAACATGAAGCAAAAAGTCACGAAGAAATATCAAATAATCCATTAAAGATATTTCTCCAGATAAATACTGTTCATATCGCATCACAAAATATAAGCAATATCTAATTTTACTTGCCTCACGCATATTTCTCAAAGATACTTGATTGTTTAGTTCTGATTTTAGTTCAGTTTCTGCTTGATTCCTTTTAATACTTTTATTTAAAAACTGTTTTAAAATTTCCGTGTAGATCATAGTACTTTTCTCACTTTCATAAAACTAACGGAGTCTAAAGAAAGTTGTGGGTGTGTAATTCCATCATAAACTGCTTTATATGTTCTTTTAAGTTCATTCACTTTCTCTTCACCACGATTAAAAAATAAACTCTCTGCCAAATAACCGTTAATAATACGTTTGATTTCTCGCTTTGCAGTTTTAAAATCAGATGTATTCTTAACTTCATTTACAGCTTTATCTCTGGCTTTTTTATATGCATTTTTAACAATGTTGTTCCATATTTCTGGAGGATAAGACCTTTGAAAATTTTGCAGTGGAGATTGTCCATCTTCAAAACCACTTCGCGCCCCCAAATGTGATGCATTTCTAATTCTCCAATGTTCAGATAGTATTTTTTTTAATTCATTCTCTGAAACATCAGAATTTGTTTGCATTATGGGAACAAACACATATATTTGTTCCATATTTAAAAACATCCTAAACTGTGATAGAGCTTGAAAATTAATCTCATTTTCAATTAAAGGCTTTACATCTGGTTCTATATTAAAAACAAATGCAAATCCAATATAGTTAAAGTCGCCTGTCGTTTCAAAAGCGCAACATCGACCCCGATTACAGTTCATTGCATTATTAATAATCGTATCAAAAATAGGATCACTTGGTGCAAAAAACAAAACGTCCTCTCTCTCAATCGCTGTCTGTCGATTGAATGTTCCTAAGATGCGTCCGAATCTCTTAACCATCGGATATCTTAAATAATTACTCCAGTCCGGAGGTATTAATAAAGATTTTATCGCAGAGTTAACGCTAAACCGTTCTTGTCTAAACTCAATCAAGCCGGATGGTGTTGGAGCCTCAGAATTGAGTCCCGATTGTGCACTCCATTTTAACATTGCTTCAGCAAAAATTTCATCTTCTTGACCCTGATAAAAAGAAAGCATTCTTTCTACTGTTGTTGATAATGGTCTATATAGCATTCCTGCAATATCAAATAATTGCTCATCTCTTACTGTTTCTCTCATAATATTCATTGTTTCAAGTATTTGTGGTAAAGAATTTTCGAGTCCATTGTACAGATTCTCGGAGAGTGCTTTCACAATTAAATCATTCAATTCACCAGTAACAATTTCGAGTCCACTAAGTGACTCTGTAAACAGCTTCATTCCATCTTTCCATACGTGAAACAATTGCTGTTCAATAGTATTCTCACTATAAAAAACTACAGATTTGACCGGCCTATTAATTTCACGTCCAAGTCGATCCAATCTACCAATTCTTTGTTCCAAAGTGTTGGCAGACCAAGGCAAATCTAAATGAATAATCATATCTGCATTTTGAAAATTCCGGCCCTCGCCTCCCATTTCATCACAAACCAAAATTCTACAATTATTGTTATTTTGAAATTCGTAAACACTATCTTCCAATTCCGTGCGACTCATGCCTTTACAAAATGCAACACTAAATCCATCTCCCCAACGGTTATGAGCTAATTTTATAAAGTGATGCAGTGTTTCAGTAAAGCTTGTGAAAACGACAATTTTTGCTGAAGGATCATCCAGTAAATCTGTTTCTTGTTCTATGTAATCAATTGCTTTTAGTAGTCGCCCTTTAATCAAATCAGGGTCTTCATCTAAAGCCCGATTTAAGTTATTCTCTTCATGTAGGGCACTTTCTTTCCAGGAATTAAGAGCAGTTTCAATTCTAAAATCTTTTATATGTAAATTATCAATTATGCTCTGTAAAGCCCACGGTGAACTAAACAACGAATGCAATATCGGTTGAGCTTTATCAGTTATAAAATCCACACTCCCATCATTGTGCTCATAAAGCCATGATAACACTGCTTCTATCGTTCCATTTTCATTATAAAATTCATCCGAAGATAATGGAACATATGATATTGCTTCCACCTCTCTGGATGGCAATTTATTTTTTAATAAATCTCGCCTGTTTCGTATAACACATCTTTCTAATCTGTAGTTTTCACATATGTATGCCAGAGCTTGTTCAGTTATTTCACGTCCTTCATCCTCAGAAGCAAGATTAATAGAATCAACCAATCTAATGAGCGTTTGGTCATTCAAATCATTAGCTATTACTGATAACTGCTTGATTATTGTTTGTGAATAATCCTCATAGTTTTCCATCCGTTTCAACAACAAATTTACTTTTCGCTGGATACCTTGCTGTTTTTCAGATAACCGTAAGAAGGCATCCATTGGCATATTCTCATATTGCTCTGGATTTAGTAATGCTAATAACTTTAAATATTCTTCTTTTCTATCTTGAATTGGTGTCGCACTGAGCAACAATATGTTTTTTACAGTTTTACTAAGCATTAATATATTACTGTACTTCGAAGGGTCATTTAAAAGTCTGTGGGTTTCATCAACAATAGCAATATTCCAATTTTGTGATAATACTATGTATCCAGTTGAAATGCTTTCAAGAGGAACAATTAAATGTTCTGCTTTTTCATAGTTAGTATCTATATCCGCAGAAATATTGAATTTATAAAATAATTCATTTTTCCACTGCATAATAAGGGAAGAGGGCACAATATACAATGCTCTCAACTTCCTGTTCTCCACGTTCATAATTTTTATAATTGAACATGCCTCAATTGTTTTACCGAGACCTACTTCGTCCGCTAACATAAATCTAATTGAACTGCTTTCAAAACACCTTACAATTGTTATAATCTGATGAGGCAATAAAAAAGTTCTACAACCGGCTAACGTTTTAAAGCCATAAACTGCATTATTAACCATATGCATGTTCTTACTAACTTTTAGACGATTGGCATACCAAGATGGATTATGGAACTCGTATTCTAACATTTGCTGCAAAGGACTGTAATTCATTTGAGTAAAGTCAATTTGCAACTTATCTTCACAAACTTGGACTAAATTACCATTTTGAAGACGAACATAATAGCTGAATTTCCCATCGTCATCCTGCTTTTTCATTACTGCTTCCACTATTCCAATCTCATTCGCTACCTTCACCATACTACCTATAGGTGCACTACATCTTCTAACCTTTTTTGCATCAAAAGTGAACTCTTTAAAAGCATATTCATAATATTGTCGGCACCCAAACAAATCGAAAATACGCACATCGACAGTATCAGACAATTCATCATAGGATACAACTTGTCCCATAATAAAGCATCTTGGGAATAATTGATCTGCTTCTTCAAGCTTAATTGGGCAGCGTACATAAACACCTCTGTCCACATTTTCACCCCATTATCACTTTGCAACACTTTCTTTATGCAAAAATAATTTTAAACAAACCTCTTTATTGCTACAAAAACTACACCAATCACCGACTATCTGCCCCGATTCTTTTGCATTATTTAGATATGACAGCATGTCTGGAACAAAAGTAGACAAATTAGCTTTGGTGATTTTATGTAATCGATATGTTTTTATTACTCCTTCTTTTTCTGTTAATGCTTCAAAGGAAGACCATCTATTTTTCGGTTCTTCCACCGAAATATCTTGAATAAATTTTGCAAGTCCAAAAAATACACGTATTTTTGAATGTATTGCATCATATTCAGGATATCTTGTCTTATAACTTTCAATATCATCAGAGTATAATAAGTAATTCTTAGCACGTATTTCCAAATCATTAAATATCGTATCTATCCAAAATGGGAAATATACTTTTAGATTTTTGCTTTCTTCTGCAATAAATCTAGTTAACTGTGGATTTATCATTGACTTTGGCTGATTGCTAATTCGTTGGCTAACTTTTGCAATTAATAAATTCTCATATAATTTTTGATATAATAAATCATCATCTAAAATTGCACCAGGATTTAAAACGTTATTTAAAAGATATCGATATGGACATAAAAACATATCAATTGCGGCAATATCGGTTGGTCTAAAACTTGCAATATGTTCCTCTGGTTGACGAATTAATGGTCCGCGTGTATCTTTTTCCAATAAAATAGGATCGTATTGTTTCTCTATCCCTAACAATTTTAGAAGGAAATATGGCTCTGTTGTTTCATCTCCGTATCTTTTAACATAGCTTAGTTCAACATCACATTCGTTATAATATAAGCCATAGAAAAGAGCATATTTTAAAAAATTACTTCTTTCGCTTAATGATGCGTAATACACCTGAAATTGTAAATCAATTGGTGAATAGGCTTTACGAATAAAGCGATCTGTTAACGGCCATGGTAATAACTCATCTATAGATTTATTCATATCTCGGTCAGAAACACATGCAAAATGGTAGATTTTTTTGTCATTTTCTTGATGTTGTTTTCTGCTTCTTAAAATATCACCGTCAATCTGTTCAAAGTTTCTTACTATCCAATCGACATGATTTTCATTTTTTTGTTTTAAATAAAAATACAAACCTTTTTTTAAGTCATCCATTGTACCTCTATCAGATTTTCCGGGTTTGACACGTTCAAGCCTTTCAAGAAGTTCTTCCACCAACAACTGTTCTTCTTTTAAAATTAAATCTGACTTTCTATCTTTGATAAACTTCTCCAATTTATCAAAATGTTCACCAAAATTGATATATTCGTCTTTTCCATCTCCACTTGAAAATAATTCTTTAGCAATGGTATTTATCTCATCTATAGCTTTACAAAACTCATCTATCTCTTGTTCACTAATTTTCTCCTTATTATAGATTGATAGCTGTTTCAAATAGACTTCTGGCTCTACAACAATTGTATTGACTTGCCTATAAAGTTTTTTATATTCAACCATTAATTTTTTAAACAAGGAGTACTCTTTTGCACTATCGCAGAGGAAAGAAAGCGTATAGTACTCTCTAAGTAGCCTCTCAGAAGGCGCTGTCTTCAGGACACCTGCTGATAAGCATTCTCTTAGACAACCTGTATCCATATTAATTTCACCTTTTTCTAAGTTCCAAAGGCGATATAACGATGAAAAGAATTGTCCTATAGGATATGCTAAGAAATGCCTATCTTTAGCATAATTAGGATAATAAATCTTTAATAAATCATGTACTTCTCTATTGGCTGTATAGATCAATTCTTCCATATAACGTAATGCATTTTCAGTACTTTCACCTGTACGAAATGCCAAAATAACACTTTCTTGCTCCTCTGCTTTCTGTACTGCTTTATCAAAAAATCTTGAAACAAAACCAGCATATTCGGTTACATTATCAAATTCAATTATCTTTTGCTTAGAATACAACTTATACCACTCTGTAAATTTTTTATCACTTCTGTCCATTCGCCCTTGGACAATTTCTCCTAATGCAAGTGCTAACGCATGTCCAGATGTAATAGTTACACTTGGTCTATATTCAGTTACATTCCTATCATGGTGTATTGGTACTGAAAAATGCTTATAAATATAATCCCATGAATCATATATTTTCGAATACTTCGATTGATAATTATATAAAAAAATGATTTCTATTCCCAAAATATCAAGCGCAAGGATCAATCTTAACTGTGCAGGGGTAAACTGATTCAGACCATGTACCACTACTTTAGTAATCGATTGTTTATTGGTATTTGATATACAATTATCAAACCAAATTGTATAATCATCTATTACTTCTTTTTTTGAATTTCTTTTATGTAATATCTTTAAAAATTCCTCTTTTTCATTAATTGCCAGTTTTTGTATCGAATTTTTTACATCCTCCAGTTTTAAATGTTCTGGAAAAGAAAAGGTTTTGTTACCCTGAAGTTTTTTGAGTAAATAAATAAAAACTTTCTGTTCAATATTTGCACTATTTGAATGTAGCGACTGTGGAGAAATTCCTAATTCAATAAATAACCTTAAGGCATCAAGCAATTCACCCTGATTATGTTTGAAAGCTTGATATAACTCAGCTGATACTTTTCCTTTATCATGAAGTTCTTTCAATTCTTTGGATACAACACTATATTGTTTAATTCTTCTACCTATATCTTGAGTCCATTCCCCATAAATGTCATTGACAAAATCATCAAATGGGCATATTAGTCCCTGAACTTTTTTTCTCATCCCTGGAATATCTAATAATCCCCTAACTAAAACCCTTGAATTGCAAAAATGAGGTACACATTGAATTTCGGTCCAGAAATCCGTCTTATAGAGTTCATAAGGATTTGCGTATGTATAGATCTTATAAGGCATCAGAGACCCTCCTTTGGATTAATGATTGCCAGTTCAATCCTTTTGCATTTTGAAGGTTAATATAAGAAAAGGAACGAATAGCTCGAGTCATTGCAACATATAATACTCTGGTCTCTTCTTTACTTCTCTCTATGGCCTCTATAGAGTGAGAATACTCACTGTTTTCTAATCTTTCTGTTATGCCAGGCAATTTAATACTATATCCAATCTTGCTTTGGTTTGCACTAACATGTAAATCTGCATTTTTCATTTTATCGATCCTAAATGAAGCAAATGGAAGTATTACATGGCCATACTCCAAACCTTTTGATTTATGCACAGTAATACACTTGATTCGGATTTTTTCTGCACAATCTTCTGGTAATGGCGGCATTCTTTCTTCTACTTTTTTGCCTGTCACTATGTTTAAAAATAAGAATTCTGCTAATGTATTTACTGTTAAGTGATTCATATTGCAAGCAGCTATAATTTCCTCAAACAGCAAATCAACATTTAAACGGTAATACCTTTGTGCCCATTCATCAGAGCTGTAATTACGCCATGGGCGCAATACTGTATATAACTCTCTAAGAATTTGCAGTATTGGTTTTATCCGCAAACTTGAAACAACGCTATCCCATGTGAGCTTTCCTTGTGAAAGCAATAGATTAAGATTTTCCTCAATTAAATATTTTGCTTGCTTTTTATTGTCAACTCTGCCTTGTTGACGCCAAGCAGCTCTTTGATCCATTTTCAAATTATATAATTTTGTTTTACTAACCTGTATATCAAAAAAATTAGATTTCACTAAACCATATAAATAATCAGCTTCATCATAATGTACCAATGCATTAACTAACATCAGCATGTCCAAAGCCGGTTCTGATTGATATAAAATACCTCCAGTATTTGTAATTATATTATATGCACGTTTGCTACCTTCTTGGCGGATTAAATCAGCCTGCCAGTTTTCACGCACTAAAATTGCGATTGTTCTTTCTTCTTCAGATAATTTTTCTCCTTCACTGATTTCATATTTTATTCTTTGCTCTAACCGTTTTACCTCATTGAACAAAGCATCCATTCTATCGGTTTCTTCCTGAATATCGATAACTCTAAAGTATTTATCTTCTGGCAATCGACAACCTTTTGGAATCTTATTGAATACCTTGCTGCTATATATTCTATCTTTTACTTTATCAAACGCCAATAAATCTCCATTGCTATCCCCCCATTGAGCAAATATTTGTTGATAAGCTTCTAATAAATATTTATCTGATCTATAGTTCTTAGACAGTGAGATTTCATTCCATTTTCGACTGGAGACTTTGTACAATTTATCAAAAGCTTTTTCTTCGGCACCTCTAAATCTGTAAATACATTGTTTGATATCTCCAACTACAAACATCTTATAATCCAACAGATCACATATTTGTAATAAAGCTTCAATTTGGACATCATCTGTATCCTGAAACTCATCTATAAACATGAATTGAGGACTTCCCTCTTTTAGCTCTGCTAACCTTTTTCGATTCTTGGGACTTTTAGTATATTTGCTCAGAATAGACATCATTGTTCCTAAATGAATTTTATTTTCTTCGAGCAGTTGCTGTGAATATTTTTGTTCTATCACCGGAATTAAGTGGGATAATAATCCGTGCAAAGCTTCAGCTTTTTCATTATTCGCTCTGCCAAAACTTTCAGCTCTCAGTTCGGAAACATCTATACTCTTGTTATGCAATCTACTGATAATGTTCAAAATGTTATCTATAATTAAATATATAGGCATACCAAGCTTTTCAGTGTATTGTGGATCATACCGTTTTTGTTCTTTAATATAGCTATTAATCAGTTCTGTAGCTATCTTTTTTACGGTGTATTCTCCAGAAGTAATTGACATATTTTTGCCATAGCCAAATTCTGTGCCTAATAAAGATATAATTCTTTTAGCATACATATGAATAGTTGTAATTTGCATATTGTCTATTTGGCTTAACAATTTGAGATATTCAGTTTTTGAAGTAAGTAAATAATAGTTTTGGAATTGTTCTTTTAATCTTGATTTCATATTATCCGCAGCGTCATTAGTAAATGTTATCATCACAATGCGTTGGGACAAATTTGATAATGAAATATTTTGAGCATAGCAAATAAAAGATACTCGGGAGATCATTGCGTAAGTCTTTCCTGTACCTGCACCTGCACGTATTAAAATATTTTCTTCCGTTGGTGTATGCTCAATTTCATATTGCTCATAATTAAAATCGCTGCATGTACCAATTAATTTCATCCAATCTTTTTCTTGTTGTCTGGCTTTGCCATCGACCACTAAAAAAGAAGGAATAGTTGCCACTTTATCTATATCATTAATATAAAACACACTACAATTGAAACATAAAAATTCTTTATTGGTCTTAATTTTATTTTCATCTAAAATATTGTTTAATGATTCATCTAAACCAAGAGTAAGTTTTAACCCCTTTCGAAGAAGTCGTTTTGCATTCAATACATTATTCACGGCCTTTGCAATCTCAATGATTAACTTATCACTATTTACAACAGCATAAATTTTACATCCATTTGCGTATTTTTCGGCAATCTCTAAGATTAGTGGCTCAACATTGGTCTCTTTAACTGCAAAATAATAGAATGCTGAATACTGTGGAATTAATTTTTCTTGTTCAGTGATTTTAGGCTCATTTTCTGTATTTTCGCCATATAATTCTAAATCAGCTTCAAAGAGGTTCCTGACTTGAAACATTGTACAAGCATTAAAAGAATCATTTGCCCAATATCTTGATAAAAGAATTGCTTTGTCAATCTTTTTCCTTAAAGATTCCGGTGATACAAAGTCTTCCTTAAGTAGAGTAAAATCTTCTTCAGAAATAACATCTAGCCTATTATCTTTAAAAAACTTATTTGAAATCTTAGGATAACAAACCATATCAAAAACAAGAGGTTCTTTATTTATGCTATTTCTGATTCTCCTTTCAATTGCGAAACGATATCCACGGGCTTGCTTTTTAGGATTTTGTTTTTTCACTCCATCTGGTGTCTTAATTACAATGGCATCACTATTTTCAACCCTAACAATTGTGCTTTCAGTCCATCCTTTAACTTCAAACACAATTATACCTATATTGGGTAAAAGAATGCAGACATCGAATTCTCTACCAAAAACCTCTCTGTTTTTATATATAATATGGCTATCGTCAAAAGCATTAGCTAACGATTGACATACTATATCTTCCCCTATATTAGATTGTCCATCAACAATTATTTCAGAACCTATTAGTTTAGCCACGTTAGCACCTCATAAATACATCTTTAATTTTAAACCAATTCTAAATTCACTTAATCTTGACTTGATTCAGTACCT
>JGI24712J26585_10000937_pt1 | contig 25095 bp, 25 predicted proteins | sample BioPla3DNA2_FD_26585 | JGI IMG/M metagenome (IMG submission 26585)
TTGTTGCTACAATTATTGTGCTTGAATTTTAACGATGAACTTTTTTATTGTGGGACAAGCAAAGATATAAAGGAAGGTGTTTTATGACTACCAAAGAATTAATACTCCATACAGCATTGCGACTTTTTTCTGAACGTGGTTATGATGGAGTTTCGATGCGTGACCTAGCAGCTGAAGTCGGAATCAAAGCTGCTTCAATATACAATCATTTTACAAGTAAGAAAGATATTTTTGACAGCCTGCTTTTGGAAATGCAGAATCGTTACGGGCAAATAGTCAATAAAGTCAATGTACCCAGTGGAGATTCCAAGGAAGCAGCTATGGAGTATGTAGGTATATCAGAAGAGAAATTGCAAGAGATTGCAGGAGGACTGTTTTTGTATTTTGCAAAAGATGAATTTGCCGCACCATTTCGTAAGATGATTACAGCGGAGCAGTATCGTAACTCTGCTGCGGCCGGTGTTTTTAGACAAATGTTTATTGATGGTGCATTGGAATTTCAGACAGGCGTTTTTCAGGTTCTTGTAGAGGAAGGTGAATTCATTGAAGCTGAGCCTGAGATAATTGCATTGCACTTCTACTCACCTATTTATCTATTGCTTGAAAGTTACGATGAAGCTCGAGAGGAAAAAATAATGCAAACATTGAAGAGTCATGTTAGTCAATTTTCGAGATTGTATACGAGGAGGTAATGGAATGAAAATAACTGTCATACACGGACAGAACCGTTATGGAAGTACATGGAACACATGTAAATTACTGCTTGACCAGCTTGTTTCTGAGGATGATGAATGTAATGAGTTTTTTGTAAATCATATACCTAATTGTATTGGCTGCTTTACATGTATTTTAAAAGATGAGAAGAAATGTCCGCACCGAAGCATAACAAAGACAATCATACAGGCCATTGAGCAATCAGATATAATAATTGTTACAACACCTAATTACTGTATGGGTATGACCGGACAATTAAAGAACTTCTTTGACCATATGGCTTATCGCTTTATAAGTCATCGTCCATTAGATGAAATGAAAAACAAGTTAGCAGTTGCAATATCTACAACAGCTGGTGCCGGTGCAGGTGTAGCTACAAAACAAATTAAAAGGCAATTATTTTGGTGGGGAATTCCAAAAACATACCGTATAAATGTGGCGGTAGCAGCTTCAAAATGGGATGATGTAAAGCCAAAAACAAAAGTAAAAATAAANGAAAAAGCTATNAAAATTGCAAAAAAGATAAAGAAAAAACACAAAAAGCTTGATCGTGGATTGCGTCAAAGGTTGTTATTTAAAATGATGGGTGGTATACAGAAGAAGGGACTGGGTACAGCTAAGGATAAAGAATATTGGAGAGAACAGGGNTGGATATAGAATAAGATATAGTATTTAATAATATATTATGATATAATATTTTAAAACAACTTGGAGGTGTAGAATGTATAAATTTTCTTGCTAATTTTATGAAGCATAATAAGATGTTAAGAGAAACGGCCCTAGAACCGTTTGTTTTGTTATGCAGATTGCAAGAAAGTTAAATGTTCTATACTCAATAATACACTACAATAGCCTTATGTATAAGTAAAGCTAATATTAGTATTTTTTTGAGCCGTAAGAATTTACTTTCTTGCGGCTCTTGTTAGTGTATGAAAATACTCGAAATTATGAATAGCTTTTTTGTTAACACAAGAAAAACACTCGTGACTTTAGTCATGATAGATTCAAGAAGGAGGAGTAATATATGTCCTTAATAAATGTTTCTAACTTAACTTTTTCATATGAAGGAAGTTATGACAATATTTTTGAAAATGTTAGCTTTCAGATTGATACGGATTGGAAGCTTGGTTTTATTGGAAGAAATGGACGCGGCAAAACTACTTTCTTAAATTTGCTACTTGGTAAACATGTTTATTCAGGTAATATAAGCTCGGTGGTTAAATTTGAATATTTCCCCTATGATGTGAAGGATAAGAGTCTATATACAATTGATGTGATGAAGAGTATCTGCACAGACAGTATGGATTGGGAGATTTTCCGGGAAATATCATTACTTGATGTAAAAGAAGATGTTTTATATCGACCTTTTAATCTACTATCAAATGGAGAGCAAACAAAAGTCCTACTTGCAGCTTTATTTCTTACATCTAGTTGTTTTCTACTTATTGATGAACCTACAAATCATCTTGATCTCAATGGTCGAAAAGTGGTGCGGGATTACTTAAAACAAAAAAAGGGTTTTATCTTGGTATCTCATGATAGAAGCTTGCTTGATCAATGTGTTGATCATATACTGTCTATCAACAAAACAAATATTGAAGTTCAAAAAGGAAATTTTACGTCTTGGTGGGAGAATAAAACCTTACAAGATAATTTTGAATTGGCAGAGAACAAGAAACTCCTTAAAGAGATAGACAGGCTGTCCTATGCAGCAAAGCGCAGTACAAACTGGTCCCATAAAGTAGAAAAAAGCAAATTCGGTACAACGAATTCTGGTTTAAAAGTGGATAGGGGATATATTGGACGTAAATCTGCAAAAGCCATGAAACGTGCAAAAAATATTGAGGCAAGACAGGAGAGGGCTATCTCAGAAAAATCCGAACTGCTTCACAATATTGAGCAATATGATGACTTAAAAATTCTATCTCTTAAATTTCATAAAGAATGCCTAATAGAAGCTAAAGATTTATCATTGTATTACGGAGATAAGGAAGTATTCAGTAATTTAAATTTTAGAATTAATTTGGGTGATAGGGTTGTTATTAGGGGAAAAAACGGTAGTGGTAAGTCAAGTATTCTCAAATTGATTAATGGAAGTGATATAAGAATTACAGGGGATTTAATATTAGCAAGTGGACTTAAAGTTTCTTATATACCCCAAGATACTTCGTATCTAAAAGGTAACCTATCTGAATTTGCCTATAATAATAAGCTTGATGAAACTATATTTAAAACAAATCTTCGTAAACTGGATTTTAATAGAGAGCAGTTTGATAAGAACATGGAGGATTTTAGTGCTGGGCAGAAAAAGAAGGTACTAATTGCAAAAAGCCTTTGTGAAAATGCACACTTATATATATGGGATGAGCCACTTAACTATATCGACATTTTTTCTCGTATGCAAATAGAAAAAATGATTTTAGAATACAGTCCCACATTATTATTTGTAGAGCATGATGATGCTTTTTGCAGTAATGTTTGTACGAGGAATATTAATCTGGATCTATAAATACAAGATTTTGAGTTTAATTATGTATAATAATTATAGACATACAAACTGGATTAATCTATAATGTGAACCAGGAAATAATATACAAACTTGAAAAAGAGAATGATGTTGACCTAATATCATTTTAGCCGATTTAAGCTTTAACTATATTTTTTTAATCAGTAGATAGGAGTTGCCTATGAACTTAGAGGAAATTAAAAGATACTGTAAGAGCAAGTAAAGCATATGAAGATTACCCATTTGGAGATGTTCCCATATGTTATAAACTTAATAATAAAATATTCGCTCAGATTTATCCATATCCTGAGGAGTTTAAGATAACATTAAAATGTACTATGGATTCTGGACAATTTTATCGGATGGTGTATCCGGACAAAGTAGTTAGAGGTTATCATTGTCCACCAGTACAACAGCCCTATTGGAACACCATATATTTGGATGATTTTCCAGATGATGAGCTATTAAATATGATAGACCATGCCTATGATACTGTTTTAAAAAGTTTTAGTAAAAAAGCGCAGAAGCAAATATTAGAAGAAATATAATTAAGATAAAAAGAAGAGAATAATAATCACGTATGATACAATTACANCAAATCACAGNNAATATCAATAGAAAAGATANTATTGACATGATTTAACTGAAAACAANTAAAACACCTAAGGGGGAGGAATGACAATGAAATTTATCTCATGGAATATAGATTCATTAAATGCTGCTCTTGTTAGTGATTCAGCACGTGCTTTATTATCAAGAGATGTAATAAATACAATTATCGAACATAAGGCAGATGTAATCGCTATACAGGAAACCAAGTTATCAAGCCAGGGACCTACTAAGAAACATAAAGAAATCTTAGAGAATATGTTTCCTGACTATGAAATTGTTTGGAATAGCTCAGTGGAACCAGCTAGGAAGGGTTATGCTGGTACCATGTTTTTATATAGGAATGATTTAGCACCATCTGTTACCTATCCTGTAATAGGAGCACCTGATACCATGGATGCGGAAGGGCGAATACTGACATTGGAATTTGAGGATTTTTATTTGACNCAAGTATATACACCCAATGCCGGGGATGGTTTAAAACGNTTAGACGATCGCCAGACCTGGGATATAAAATATGCTGATTATCTGGAATCCTTAGATAAGGAGAAGCCAGTTATTGCAGCAGGTGATTATAACGTGGCACATAAGGAAATAGACCTGGCCCATCCCGATAATAATCATAATTCTGCTGGCTTCACTGATGAAGAGCGTCAGGGCTTTACAAATCTTTTAGCAAGAGGATTTACAGATAGCTTTCGTCTTGTTCATGGTGATGTAACAGGGGCTTATACCTGGTGGGCCCAGAGAGTAAGAACTAGTAAAATTAATAATTCTGGTTGGAGAATTGATTATTGGTTAGTGAGTGATCGCATTGCAGATAAGGTTATAAAATCTGAAATGATTGATTCAGGTCCAAGGCAAGATCATACCCCAATACTACTTGAAATTGATATGTAGTAAACAAACAAATAAATTAGCTAAGGAGGCTAAGCGTATGGAAAGAAAAATCAAACAAGAGGTAAGAGGTTTTAGGACACAGGATGGTGCGGGTGTAAACCTGGTAAGAGTATTAGGACATGGAACTATTGAGGAATACGATCCAATATTGATGCTCGATTCCTTTGATAGTGTAAACCCTGATGAATATATAGCAGGGTTTCCTATGCATCCCCATAGAGGTATTGAGACAATTAGCTATGTCTATCGTGGCTATATGACCCACAAGGACAGTTTGGGCAACGAGGATACCATTGGAGAGGGTGAAGTCCAGTGGATGACAGCAGGTTCTGGCATTTTACATGAAGAAAAGCTACCAGCCTCCGAACGCCTCCTTGGTGTCCAGTTGTGGCTAAATCTTCCTGCAAAGGATAAAATGGTCCCACCAGCTTATCATAGCATTAAGAACTCAGATATTGAGGAAATAGAATTTGATTGGGGTAAGCTTAGACTTTTGGCTGGAGAGTTTGAAGGAAGAAAGGGTTATATGAGCAAATACCTTCCTTTGGATTATTATGATCTACACATAAAAGCAAATGAGGCTCTTATATTAAATACAGATAATGACCGTTCTATAATGATGTTTACCCTTCTTGGTGATGCATATATAGGAGATGAGCTAGTAAAAGAAAAGACAGCAGTAAAGCTAAGTTTGGGAGAGCAGGTAAAGGTAAGGGCGTCAGATAAAGATGCTCAAGTGTTATTTGTAAGCTCAACTCTTTTGTCTGAACCAGTTGCATGGGGTGGACCTATTGTTATGAACACAAAGGAAGAATTGAGTAAGGCCTTTGATGATTTGAAAAAAGGTACATTTCTACAAAATGACATATCATATTGATGAATATATTATTATAGTAAATAAATTTTAAAAATTCCCATTGACAATTCCATCCTTATATTGTACCATAACTGTATTAACCACACTAGTACAGNTGGGACGAATGCGGTATCAAGGACATTTTATAGAAAATAAGAGTTTATGGAAGGAGAAGCCTGTGATAGTAATTGATTATCGAGATCGAAGACCAATATATGAACAGGTAGTAGAGCGGTTTCAAGAATTAATACTAAAGAATCTACTTGAACCGGATAGTCAGCTACCTTCTGTTCGTAATTTGGCAATGGACCTATCCATTAATCCAAACACCATTCAGAGAGCATATTCAGAACTAGAGCGCCAAGGCTATATATATTCTGTTATGGGTAAAGGTAGCTTTGTAGCAGAAAACATACGATTGGTTTTGAATAAGAAAGAAGAGATACTGAATGAACTTAAGCAGTTAGCAAAAGCTGCAGAGGAGTATGGGATAGCCAAAGAGGAACTGATTAATGTGATAATGGATGGAGTTAGGGAGGAGTAATAATGATTGAGGCTGTAAATATCAGCAAAAGTTTTGATAATATTAAGGCAGTAGATCAGGTTTCTATTAAAATCCAAGAAGGTAATGTGTTTGGATTTGTAGGAACCAATGGTGCTGGTAAAAGTACATTGCTAAGGATCTTATCTGGTATTATAAGACCAGATAGTGGAGAGGCTAGAATAGACGGGATGGAGATATTTGAAAACGTTAATGCAAAAGAACTTTTTTTCTATATTTCTGATGACCAGTATTTCTTTAACAATGCTACACCAAAGGAAATGAAGAAGTTTTATGGGTCCTTATATTCAAAATTTGATAATGAACGGTTTGATATATTGATGGAGAAGTTTGAACTTGCACAGAATCGAAAGATTAGTACCTTTTCAAAGGGAATGAGGAAGCAGTTGTCTGTAATAATTGGTATTTGCGCAAACACAAAGTACCTCTTCTGTGATGAAACCTTTGATGGACTTGATCCTGTGATTCGNCAGGCAGTCAAGAGTATTATTGCTAAGGAGATAGCGGACCGTAAGATGACTACAGTAATTGCATCCCATAACCTTAGAGAGCTTGAGGATATATGTGATCATGTAGGCTTGCTACACAAGGGTGGTATACTTGTTTCTAAGGATTTATATGACATGAAATTAAATATTCATAAGGTACAATGTGTATTTCAAGATGAAGATGATATAAACAAGGTATTTGATAAATTAGATATTATAAAGCAGGAGAAACGAGGATCCCTTTATACTATTACATCTCGGGGCAACCGTGATGAAATTTCCAGAGTTTTTGATGGATTAAGTCCAGTTTTTTATGAGGTACTACCCTTATCTCTAGAAGAAATATTTATAAGTGAAACGGAGGTGGTTGGTTATGACATCAAAAAGCTCATTTCTTAAATTACAAAAAGAAGATATAAAGAGAAGAATTTGGAGCATATCACTCTCCATGCTGGCATTTTTCCTTCTATATACTTTGGTTTGTGCAATGAGGGTTAGTAACTATGGAAAGATATCGGGTAGTAACGATTGGAATTATAGACAACTTGTTAATTTCATGGGACCAAATAATGAGTATTTAATGATGATTACGATTGTAGCTTCAGTGGTTATTGGCTTAAGCGGTTTCTTCTATTTGCATTCCCGAAGGAAGGTGGATTTATTTCATAGTATACCTGTTAGAAGAGAAAGAATGTTTGCGGCTGTCTATATTAATGGTCTACTAATATACCTTGTTCCATACCTAATTAACATGCTTCTATGCATGGTAATATTGAGTATAAATAATTACATGACAGTGGAAGTGTTTGTAACCGCTTTATTTACATTTGGAGTTAATGTTATTTATTATTGTCTTATGTATACAGTAACAATTATTGCCCTTATGTTAACAGGCAATATTGTAGTTAGTTTCTTAGGTTCAATGGTTTTCTTCATTTACGGTTTGTTTGTTACTTGGTTAATTGAGACGTATTTTACTAGTTTTTTCAGAAGCTATTATGAATTTGCTGTTTTTGATAAATTATATGCGACTTTATCTCCCATAGGTAGTTATGTTAAGANTNCAAGTTTATTGAGGGATGGTGGAGTAAANCTAAATCAATTATTTTCTATATTGATTGTTGTGGCCCTTACCTTGGCTTTGATTGCTTTTGCTGTTTTTCTTTACAAAAAGCGTCCTTCCGAATCAGCAGGAAATGCTATGGTCTTTGAGATATCGAAGCCAATTATCAAGCTTGCCCTTGTAATTCCCATATCCTTAGCAGGCGGAATTATGTTTATGTCAATATCAAATAATGATAGTAAGGGCTGGCTAATATTTGGACTAATATTTTCTTTGTTAATCAGTTATGGAGTTGTTGAGACAATCTATAATTTTGATATTCGAAAAGCTTTTAGTGGAAAATATTATCTCCTTGCATCAGCATTAACAGTAGCTGTGATAGCTAGTATTTTTCAGTTTGATTTATTTAAGTATGATTCATACATTCCAAAGAAAAAAAACATAGAGACGATGAGTGTGGTTATATACGGTTTAGATAATCAAATCACATATTATAATTATTATGGTAATACAAATAGATATATATCTCCACAAGAATACCAACTTAATAACATGAAAATAAAGGACTTTGATTCGGCGTATTCTATTGTGGAAATGGGTATTGAATATTTAGATGAGAGCAAAGATATACCCCCATGGCTGACAGAATGGAACGAAAAGGAGTACAGATACATTGTAAGGTATAATTTAAAGAATGGAAAAGAAGTCCATAAACAATATGTTGTTCCAATTGATGTAAGCTACGATCATTTACAGGAAGTTTTTGAAGATTTGGATTTTAAGAAGGGGCATTATCCGATTTATAATTGGGAAGCTAGTAGTATTCAAATGGTTTCCTCCTATAATGATTTTGGGGAGAAGAGTTTTAGCTTAAGCCTGGAAGATAAAAGCAAACTACTAGGAATATTTAAGGAGGAATTAAGTGCTCTTAAGATGGAAGAGGTTAGTAAGACACAACCTGTTGCAAAATTACAATTTCAAACTAGAGACATTTCAGAAACTTACTATGTCTATCCGTCATATACCAGAACAATAAACTTTCTTAAGGAACATGGATTTGATGCGGTAAGTGTGTCGGAAAAAGATAATATCGAAAAGATAGTTATACAAAATCCAAATGCTTTATACAAGGATGATAAAGACAAGGTTGAGAGTTTGCAAATAGGAGAAAAGGAATACACTAGTCCAGAATCTATAGGAGAGATATATTCTTCCTTGGTTTCAGATGAATACTATCATAATAATAGAATTCTTATAGATGTGGAGAGTTCTATAAATGTTACGGTCACATTTAAGCTAGATGATTACGGGAACCATATAAATAAGTGGTATTATTTTAGAAAAGGAGAGATACCAGATTTTGTGAAGAAAGATATCGGAATCCAATAGGTAAGTAAGCTAATTAACTATAATTAATATATTTAACCTTGTATTAATTATGATTCGTTTGAATGTTAGAAAAATGATTAGGCCTTTCATCTGTTTTGTTGAAGTTCAGCAGACAGATGAAAGGTTTTCTTATTTTTAAAGTTTTTTAAAAAAAGCTTGAATTTGTATAAAAATACGTTATAATATATGGTAAATATATACCGCAATACTAAATCACAATGATTAAGTTGATTTATAGTTATCTTGTTGCATTCATTGAATCCTATAAGAAATCAATGGTTTGCACTAAGAAAAAGCATTTGCTAGATAACTGATCATGAGAAGGGTTGCAGCATATAGAAATGCAAACAGATGCATAATTATTAATCAGAAACGAGGAGGAGTAACATGAAGAAAAGAAATATTATAATTATTGGTGCTGCCGGTCGAGATTTCCATAATTTCAACACATATTATCGCAGCAATGAGCTTTACAATGTAGTAGCATTTACAGCAGCACAGATACCTGATATTGATGACAGGAAGTACCCTGCTGAACTAGCTGGTGATCTATACCCACAGGGAATTCCAATTTATGCTCAGGATAAATTGGCTGACCTTATTAAAGAACTAGATGTGGATGAATGTGTATTTGCCTATAGTGATGTAAATTATCAAGGTGTAATGGCTATTTCTGCTATAGTAAATGCTGCTGGCGCTGACTTTACACTTCTTGGACCTAAAAATACTGCAATAGAAAGTACAAAACCAGTAATTTCAGTGTGTGCAGTTAGAACAGGCTCTGGAAAAAGCCAGACATCAAGAAAAATCATTGAATTGCTAATGGAAAAGAATCTTAAGGTTATAGCAATTAGACATCCTATGCCTTATGGAGATTTAGTGGCTCAAAAAGTACAACGTTTTGCTACAGTAGAGGACCTACAGAAGCATAAATGTACAATTGAAGAAATGGAAGAGTATGAGCCCCACGTAGAGCGTGGAAACATTATATACGCTGGTGTTGATTATGAAGCTATCTTACGGGCGGCTGAAAANGATCCAGACGGTTGTGATGTAATCCTATGGGATGGTGGAAATAATGACTTCTCCTTCTATAAAGAAGATTTGGCTGTTACAATAGTAGACCCCCATCGTCCTGGTCATGAGCTAAGCTATTATCCTGGAGAAGTTTGCCTCAGAGTTGCAGATGTGGCTGTAATTAACAAGGTTGATAGTGCAAGTCAAGATGCAATTGCCACAGTTGAAAACAACATAAAAAAGATTAATCCAAATGCAAAAATTATTAAGGCTGAATCAAAGATAACTGTAGACAATCCAGATATAATTAAGGGCAAGAGGGTATTAGTAGTAGAGGATGGTCCTACTTTAACTCATGGTGAAATGAAGCTTGGTGCAGGAACAGTAGCTGCCCAAAGATTTGGAGCAGGAGAGATTGTAGATCCTCGACCTTATGTTGTAGGAAAGCTTAAAGAAACCTTTGATATCTACCCTAATATCGGTGTGCTATTACCTGCCATGGGTTATGGCGAACAGCAGTTAAAAGACTTGGAGCAGACAATAAACAATACAGAATGTGATGCTGTAATTGTAGGAACACCTATTGATTTGACTAGAATTATCAATATTAACAAGCCCTATACCCGTGTGCATTATGAGCTGGATGAAATATCTTCTCCAAACCTTACAGAAATAATAAATGATTTTGTCAAGCAGCATAATCTAGAGAAATAGAAGATCTTAAGGTCAATTAGATAAACTAATTGGCCTTTTTTATGTAGTAAAAATCGGCCATTGTTGACTGNTTTTGTATAAAATGCTAATATGAAATTATTAATTTTATAACTTTTGTGAGTACGATTTGGTGGGGGGCTATTATGCAGAAAGAAGATTCTTGGAAAACGCTTATATCGCAACAGAAGGAAGTAACTGAGAGGATAGAGAAGGAGATTGTTAGACTTAAATCAGAGGATTTTGTTGTAGAGAATGAAGCATTACGTGAAGAGCTTACTAAGTGTAAGACACAGCTGGCAGAGTTCAAACAGCAGGTATCGGTCTTATCTGATGAAAATAGAAAACTTAAGGATTCTCTATATGAGCAGATTTATAATGAGAAAATAGCCATATTAAATGCTGTTAGTAAAAAGGTAGAGGCATATTATCATAGTTCTGTTAATGGTGAGATGAACCGCCTAAAGATGTTTGAAAATGACTCAAAACACAGGATTAACAATATCGTTAACATTCTAAAGCTTAATAGGATAGATGACCAGGATGAGATTTTTTCTAAGATAGAAGAGCTTAGAGAACTACTAGATTATAAATTGGCTGAGGCTAGGAGGAATTATGCTGAACAAGAAGGAGCCTATAAGAAAAATCATCAAGAGCAATATAGAAAGTTACATGAAGAGAGTGTTAGCCAAGAAGAAATGAAGCGGGCTCTAAAAAAGAACAATATTGAGTCCTTGATTGGATTAAATATTATTAATAAACTTGGTATTTTACTACTAATCATAGGTATAATTACCTTAACTCAGTTTACCTATTTTAGGCTGCCAGATGTTTTAAAGACTATACTGGTATTTCTCGGGGGAGGGATACTACTGGTGGTTGGTGAACTTATAAATCGTAAAAAACCCAATGTGTTCTCACTAGGTCTTACCAGTGGAGGGGTAGCAGTTTTATATGTAGGGGTAGCTATAAGCTATTTTGNTTTGAATACTATTTCCATGTATCCTGCTCTGGTTTTATGTATAGCCATAACCGCCCTATCTTTCTACCTGTCACAAAGGTATGAATCACAGACGATAGCTGCATTTAGCCTTGTGGGTGGTTATCTACCAATTCTTTCAATAGCAGCGGATGATATATTGGTTTATAGTGCTATGGTTTACTTTATCATATTAAATCTACTCTTACTTTCTATTGCTTTTCGCAGAAAATGGTCTATAGCTGCTTTTATTGGATTTGCATTTAATGTATTTGCTACAGCATACATAATGGAACTTAATCTGAACTTGTTTTCGACAAGGCCAGATTATATAAGTGCAAAGGACCTTATTACCATTCTATATATCCTCTTGGCATTTTTGATTTATACCCTGATACCGATTGCAGGGGCTTATTTTGATAAAAAGAAAATGTCCGTGGCTGATGGGACTTTATTGGTTATGAACACATATATTAGTGCTATATTTATGTATGTTGCCTTTTTCCAAACAGGATTTTATGCTTATACAGGAGTCCTAGCATTACTGTTTGCAGCAACATATTATTTTCTTTCTAAGTTTGTCAGCAAAAGGCTACCAGAAGAAAAGATGGTAGAGGAACTTTTCACTATCACTAGTTTTACCTTTATAGTTCTGTTCATTCCCCTACAGTTAGAAATTGTATGGTTATCATTAGGATGGCTTATAGAGGGTGTACTACTTATAGTNTATGGAATTATAAAGGATAATAAGAAGCTTAGAAAATACGGTTATATAGTTTATAGTATGTGTCTAGGAATTTTTTATGTGTTTGATGTGTTTTTTAGGCTAATTGGTGAAAATCAATATTTCATCTATAAATATCTCTTTATTACCTTGGGGTCAATAGCTATAATCTTTGCATATCTCTATAAAAAGACCCTAGCAAGTAAGTCTATTAATAAGTTAAAATATTATACATATATAAATCTGTGGTTATTTATATTCTATATGATAGGAATAGAGCTTGCTAATGTATTAAAACCTTTATTTATTAATAGTAGTATTAACCTTAACTATCTAATAAATGGATTGTGTATTTCATTGGGCTTTCTTCTAGCATATATAGTACCACGAATTAAGCTACTTAATGACAAGATAATGAGGCAAATATCTATGACTATATACGGAGTGTCTATATTTTGGCTGATGATATTGAACATGGTAGGCTCTCCAATAGCCACAGAAGATATTACTTTGACAGTGACTATAATTGCTACAGCTATAATACTAGTAATCAACCTTCTTTCTNTTTTAGCAGTAATAGATTTATTAAGAGGGTTAGTACTAGAGCATGAGCTAGGGATAGAGTTGTACCCACTTATAGTTTCTATATACTTTTTGGTTATTCTTACACAGAATTTGACTATACAATATGAGTTAGACTTTAGCAACTTCATGATTAGCATTATATACATACTCCTATCCTTGGCATTGATTATCTTTGGTTTTGTTAAAAGATATTCATATATTAGAAGGTTTGGACTTGGCTTAACCTGCTTGGCTATGGCAAAANTATTTCTCATAGATTTATCGATCTTGACTANGGGGTTCAGAATCATATCATACTTTGCCTTTGGAGTAATTCTTATAGCTATATCATTTGTGTATCAGTATTTTAGTAAAAGACTTGAGGGATATGTTATTAGTGAAGATAGTCGGGAAGAATCAGACTAAGTAAATTTAGCAGCANAGCTTGCAAATATTAATAATAATTTTGGTTGGATATAAGCCTTTAGTAGTATAGGGGCAATTTAAAAGAGACTATACCTTGTTGGCAATAGTCTCTTTATATTCTAAAATTCTAGATTAGGATAGGTTCCCTTATTTGAATTTTATTAATAACATCATCTATGTTTTCTTCAGCCTTCTTAATAGCTGTAATTCTTTCTTCCTCTGTGGTCCCAGTACCGTCTACTAGGAGTCGCTCGAAATTACTTATACCAAGTGATTTCATTATATCCTCAATATAGTTAAGACCTTTATTAAGTAGGGGTCTCATCAAAAATGGTATATCTGCTCCAGAGGATTGTATATAGACTAGAGTCCTAGGTTTATCATTTAGAAGACCCTGTGGCTTACTACCTTTTTCGGGGAAGGTGATTGTCCTATTGGCCTGAACTATACAATCTATATATTCTTTTAGAGGGGCGGGAAAGGATAGGCTCCACATTGGTGAAGCAATTACATATACATCAGCACTTATGAACTGGTTGCAAAGCTCAACTATAGTTTGGACTTCTTTTTGTTCTTTTTCTGGCAAGGCCTTAGTAGCCTCTTCGTTTATAATACAATTTCTGCTTTCATAATATTGATACTCTAATCTGGGTATATGGGCTTTATACAAATCAAGCTCTTCTACAGTAAAATCTGGATATTTCTTTTTAAACTTATTTATAAATGATCTTCCTACAGTTTTACTTGATGATAGGTTTTCGGGTTTTGAATTAACAGTAATATATAATAGTTTTTTCATGACGTAAACTCCATTTCATATTTATTATCTAGTTTTAGTATGCTTTTAAATAAAAATATTTATACTATAATATCACTAATAGTATTTTGTTCTTTTTTTATAGTGTCTTTGTGATATAATGAAATCACTATATTTTCTTGATGTTTTTGATAGAAAAATATTTCACTAGTATAGCTAAGGTATATTAGCATAAACTGTAGACAATTTCACAAACCGTAAATAATGCTTAGGAGGTACCGCTATGGATATAATTAATTTAAGAAGAAGTATACGTAGATATAAGGACCAGCCAGTGGAGCAGGAGAAGATAGAGAAGCTTCTTAGGGCTGCTATGCAGGCTCCTTCTGCAGCTAATCAACAACCCTGGGAATTTATAGTTGTTCAGGATGAAAAATATCTAAAAAAGCTATCTGAAATAAGCGCCTATTCAAAGATGGTTGCTGAGGCACCATTAGCCATAGTNCTTATTGGAAATGAGGATAGAATGAGACTTAAGCTTCATTGGGAGCAGGACATGGCAGCAGCAACACAAAATATATTGCTAGAGTCGGCTTATCTAGGCCTTGGAGCTGTATGGCTGGGTGTTGCTCCTATGGAAGATAGAATGAAGCTGATTAGTGAGATATTCGGACTAAAAGACAGATTAAAGCCTTTCTGTGTAATTCCTATTGGATACCCAGGTGAGGGACAGGAGAACAAATTCGTAGATCGCTTTGACTCAAGCAGGATTCATTATGAGACTTATAATTCTTAGAATTTTTAATAAGGTGTAGGGTTCACTTTTAAATTTATATTTATAATTAATCATGATAAGGGCTGTTACAAAATGTTGGTATACTAACCGTCATTTTGCAACAGCCCTTATCATGTTATGGAAAAATTTTATTAAACATAATGTATCATCTAAGTGATTTTAATAAAAAGTATCATTTTCTATAGCTTTAACAAGTCTATCAAAAGCCATGAAATGGGATGCTTTAATCAGTATTGTATCCCCAGGCTCTAAAATATCAGGGAGCATTTTAAGTAAATCTTCTTTTGTTTTAAAGTAAAATAGTCTATCCTGGTTATTTCCTAATACTTCTTTGGCTCCATCATACATATATGATGAAAGCTTGCCTACGCAGATAATAATATTTACATTCTTATTAGCAGCATATATACCTATTTCCTTATTGAGTTCATCCTCTTCTTGGCCTAGTTCACCCATGTCTCCGAGTATGGCTACTTTTCTTGTGTTTGCCATAAGCAAAAGGTCAATTGCGGCCTTCATTGATACTGGGTTGGCATTATAGCAATCGTCAATCACGGTGTATTTCTTAAGCTTGATAATATTATTTCTTCCGCTTACAGGCTTGATCTGCTCAATACCCAGGGTTATTTCTTTATTAGATAGGCCAAGTACCATACCAATAGAAGCAGCAGCTAGTGCATTTAGTATCATATGATTACCGGGCATTGGTATATTAACAGTTATTAGTTTGTTCCCTATATGTATATCACAAGTGCTTCCTAATAGGCCATTGGATATAATCTTGTCTGCGTAGACGCTATTTGCTTTAGAAAATCCATATCTTATAGGAGTTTTATCCTTGACATTCTTAATGGTAGAAAGCAAATCATCATCTCCATTAAGAATTGTCACACCATCCTCACCCATAAAATCGAATATTTCTGACTTGGCCTTGAGGACACCCTGTCTAGAGCCTAGCTTCTCCAAATGGCACTCACCAATATTAGTTATTAGGCAGTAATCTGGCTTGGCGATCTTGCTTAGTCTATGCATTTCTCCAAAATCGTTAATACCCATTTCAAGTACAGCTATTTCGTGGTCCTTCCTAATTTGCAGAATAGTTAGTGGAAGTCCTATTTCATTATTATAATTGCCTTGAGTCTTAAGGACGGAGAATTTTTGAGATAAAACACTGCTTACAAATTCCTTGCTACTGGTTTTTCCTACGCTACCTGTAATAGCCACAATAGGGATATCAAGTTGCATGCGATACCACGAGGCTATATCTTTTAATGCCAATAGACTGTCATCCACCAGTATATAGGGAATCTTGGAGGATGGAGGTCTTTGGCAAACAACTGCCATAGCGCCTTTACTAATTGCGGATTCTATATAATCATGGCCATCCACCCGTTCACCCTTAGTGGCTATAAAAAGATAATCCTTCTTTACAAGTCGTGAGTCTATAACAATACCCTTAACTTCCGTCATGGGATAATTGCTATCAGGAAATAGCTTGCCCTTACAGGCTATTGCAATATTTAATAAAGTCATATTTTTCATAAGGATCCCTCATAATCATTAACTATATTTTTTTAAGGATATTTCAATTATTAATTCACATAAGGCTTCAAAATCTATTCCTACTGCCAAAGCCTCTTGTGGTAATAATGAGGTGGGAGTCATACCTGGAAGGGTGTTAGCCTCCAAGCAATAGATCCTACCTTCTTCATCTAAAATAAAGTCCATCCTAGCATAGGTTTTTAACCGAAGGGCATGAAACACCTTCACTGCCATTTGTTGCATTTCGTCAGCAATAGAAGAACTAATATCTGCCGGACAGGTTTCTATCGCACTACCTTCCTGGTACTTATTCTTATAATCGTAAAAACCCGATATAGGAGCAATTTCGATAACAGGTAAAGCTTTATTATCTATTACACCTACAGAGAATTCTCTTCCCTTAATATATTGCTCTATAATAAGCTGGTCGCCGTAGGAGAAAGCATTGTTTATAGCAGGCTCCATCTCACTAGGTGAATTTACAATTGATACACCAACACTGGATCCCCCATTATTTACTTTTACTACACAAGGATATGTATCCCAGTCATATGCTTCCCCTTTTTTAACATGGATACCTAGGGGAGTAGGGATATTATAGTAAGCAAAAAGCTCCTTGGAAACAGCCTTATCCATAGCGATTGAACTGCTGGCATAATCTGTACCGGTATATTTGATTCCCATCAAGTCAAAGCTTGCCTGGATCTTGCCATCTTCCCCGTTTTCGCCATGTAAGGCAAGATATACTATATCCGCCATTTGACAGATTTCAAGAACTCTAGGTCCAAAGAAATGGTCTGGATTACCTTTTCTAAGTGACTTGATCTTGTTAATATCAGGATTGTCTTTTCCTATATTGCCTAGTCCTTCGGCCCAGTCCTTATCTATATCAAAGATATTAGTAGTTTCACTCTGGTAGCCTAGGAACACATCTAATAGTACCACCTGATGTCCTTTGTTTTTTAATGCCTTATAAATCATCTTTCCAGTAGATAATGATACATCCCGTTCAGTACTGGTTCCCCCTGCTAATACAACTATTTTCATTCCTAATTCCTCGCCTTTCTAGTTTTGTTATTTATTCATCCTAGATATATATTAGCTCTTAGTATTATAATCTGCTTTTAGTCATCAGTATAACTCAAACCATGTTTCAAGTAAAGTAACTTCCTTAATCATATAATAGTTTTTAAAGTAAAAAATGTCATATGTTTTTTGCCTATAAAATTAGGCATACTAATGTATATGCATATGAGAATTTAAAAGTGTTTTATGTATATAATAATAAATTATATGAGAAAATAAAATAATTCGATATGCTAAGGTTGAAAGAAAAATTGGATTTAAAGGAGGGCATATATGACTAATAAAATGAAGAGTACAAAAAACCATAAGAAAGAAGACGGCAAATTCCACTCCAAGCATATAAAACATGATCCTCAGGCAGAAAGTGCAAGAGCGGTGTTTGGGCTACATGAAGACAATCCTAAGGAAAAGGGCAGTCATACTAGTAGATAGAGGTTCTGTTACTAAAAAGCATAGGCAATCGTGATAGACTGGCTATGCTTTTTGTGATTCTAGTATTTATATTATCAGGAATCTTCGTCAATACAATTTGTCTTTAGGCCATCATAATTGGAGATGTTGATACAATCATACCTATCAATGGGTTCTGGTCCCCGCACTACAGTCCTTTCTATACACATGACTCCATCGTCATTAGCCTTGATTCTCCAATCTACTAGAAGAATAGATTCATTTACAATCTCAATGCCTGGTATGCCCCTAGTATTTATACAACAACCTGTATTAAAATATGGCAGTTCATCTTTTTTAGGAAACTTGGCTCGATGAGTGTGACCGCATATTAGCATGATTTTATGTTTTCTAATCCATTTATTATAGTTTTTTTCTACCTTATGTCTTCTGTAGAGATTTCTTGCAGGACTAGCCGGGTTTTCAAAGCCTACTATATGAAGGAACCTCCATAGGTATCTAAGAAGAAACATTGAGATATACCAAAGCTGATCATTAATAAAGTCTCCCTGATGACCATGGACAATAAAAATTTCTTGATTAGTATGCCTGTGTTTTAATAGCAAGGCCTCAATAGGCTCTATTCCAGGAAATAAATCCACCTTCTTTTGGTTATATTCATCATAAAAATAATTGTAATTTTTATATACATATTTTTTATTCTTTAAAAAAATGTTATGATTACCATAAATCATTCTAAGCCTTCCCTTATCAAAGAATTTTTTTAGCACTATAAATATATCCTTATGGGCAAGGCGAATATGTTTAAAGTTTTTATGCTCCCACAGTTCGTCTCCATCTCCAGCCTCTATATATACGAAATCATTATTGTTATAATAATTTAAGACATGGAGAAAAATAGCTTGATTACGGGCGAATTCGTCGGATACACTATCATCGCCCCTATGAGTATCACTAAAAATAATATATTTTGAATTCTTATCAAAATATTCAATTCTTGCTTCTTTATAGGCATTGGTTAGTCTTTTCTCAGTATTCATGATATTAGTATCTTCAATTAATGGATTTTTATGAACTTATTACTTTGCAAAAGTCTTGGGCGTTCTGATGAAGCTAATTTATAGATGAGAGGTATAAACATGGTTGTTGGAATTGTTAAGATTAGGATTTATGCACCCTGGGTTCAATCCCTAAAGGAAAAACGAATGATTGTAAAGAGTATATGCTCCAGAGCTAAAAACAAATTCAATATATCTATAGCAGAGGTAGAAGATCAGGACCTTCATAAAAGTATAGTCCTAGCTTTTGCCTGTATAACTACCGATAAAGCCCATGGTGACCAGATTATTGATAGGATTATTAATTTTATTGAGGGGAATACAGAGGGGGAAATAATATTAATAGAGAGAGACTGTCAGGTTTACTGATGTTTTTATTGCCTTTTTGTCATAATTACTATAATATTATAATAAAATGCGACTAATTATATGCGTATATTATAGTACAGGGGTGAGATATATGATAGAGGTTAGGGAGCTAGCAAGTAAAAAGGAGCGCCGTATTTTTGCATCCTTTAATGCGGAAATGTATAAGGATGTAGAGCAGGCTATCCCAGACATTGTGTCAGATGAATATAATAACTTTAATCCTAGAAAGAATCCTGCATATGAATATTGTAGGGTGAAGCAATTTCTTGCATATAAGGATGGTAAGTGTGTTGGAAGAATTGCAGCTATAATAAATGATGCTGCAAACTCAAAATGGGAGACAAAACGCATAAGGTTTTCTAGAGTGGATTTTATTGATGACTATGAGGTGTCCAAGGCCCTATTTAAGGCTGTAGAGGATTGGGCTAGGGCGGAGGGATTGACACAAATTCATGGTCCTATAGGTTTTTGTGATTTGGACCAGGAGGGAATGTTGGTTGAGGGCTTTGATATAGAGGGTATGTTTATTACCATATATAATTATCCCTATTATATTAAGCATATGGAAAAGCTGGGATTTATAAAAGACATTGATTGGGTAGAGTATCTTATAAAAATGCCCGAAGAGCCAAACAAAAAATTAAATGATCTTTCAAAACTTGTTTTAAAAAGATATAAATTAGACTTAATAGAGCCCAAATCTCGAAGGGAGATTAAGCCTTACCTACCCAAGATATTTGAGTTGCTTAATATAGCCTATAAGGATTTGTATGGGACAGTAGAATTAAGTCAAGCTCAGATAATGAAATATTATCATCAATTTATACTATTGGTAAATGTAGAATATGTTAAGCTTGTTATGGATGAAGAGGGAGAACTGGTAGGCTTTGCTCTTGCAGTACCATCCATGAACCGGCCTGTTAAGAAAAGTAATGGCCGACTTTTCCCCTTTGGCTGGTATAGGATATTAAGAGCGCCTTTTGCAAAAACAGAGGTATTGGACCTGTATTTAATTGGAGTGGTGCAAAGGATGCAGAATAAGGGCTTAACAGCTATTTTAATGCACTCTATGACGGAATCGGCTAGAAAAAACAAGGTTAAATATGCTGAGACAGGTCCTGAGCTTGAGACGAATGTCCAGGTACAGGCACTATGGAAGCATTATGAAACTAAGCAGCATAAGCGTAGACGCTGCTGGATTAAAGATATATAGGATATTAAAAAGGGGACTTTCTCTTAAATATTAGTTGAGATGTCCCCCATTTTATTTATTTCTTAACTAGTGCTTCAAAGCCCTTGCTGAATTTCATAGACCCATCATGGAATACCCATAGGGCCTCTGTATCCTCTAAGCTTTCTATAAGAGCGATTCCCTGGTCGTAGGGCATGTTATAAATTGCCGTGGAGAGAGTATCAGCCATGCCAGAATCTTGGCAAATAATAGACACTGCTGAAAAATAATTTGCAGGCATTAGGGTATCAGGGTCAATAATATGGTGATATTCTTTACCTTCTACAGTGTAGTATCTTTCGTAATCACCACTAGACACCAAGGATAAATCCTTTAGGGCAAGAGTAAATAGGCTATACTGGTCTGAATCCTTGTCAGGATTTCTGATTCCTACATTCCATGGAGCATTTTCTTTACCTTTTCCTCCTATAGCACGGACATTACCTCCGATACTTAATAAGAGGTTTGTATAACCCCTATCTATAGCGGCTTTAGTTACTTGCTCTGTGGCATATCCCTTAGCTATGGCCCCTACATCTAGGCTCATGTCCTTGTCTTGTAAAAACACTGTTGACTTAGCTTCATCAATAATCAGATTATCCAAATTGGTATGGTTATTGGCCTCTTTTAATAGGTCCATAGGTGGAAGCTTTGCGTTTGTTGGATCATTAATTCCCTCTGTACGATAATCATGCCACATCTCAAGAACGGACCCCATGCCTATATTAACTGTACCCTTAGATATCTCATATCCTTTAATAGAATATTTGAGCAAGTCTATTATCTTTGAGTCTACTTTAACTGGCTCTATACCAGCATTATCATTAATAGTTTTTATATTATTAATTCCATCATATGAATTATACTTATCATAAAGCTGGTGATATATTTCAAGTTCATCACGTATAAAATTAGCAAGCTCCTTAAATTCATCTTCATTTTTTGTGTAGGCCACAATTTCTGTAACTGTATTAAATAAGAATAAAAAGCTACCCTCATACTTCTTCGGGGCTTGGCTGCAAGAACTTGTAATAAGGATCGTTATTATTAGCAAGGATGCAAATATATGTTTTTTCATATTGAAATACTCCTATAAAATCTTTTTAGTTAATTAATATTTATAATCGTAGGATAGCATATAAAACATGGGGTTGCAAAACATTTTAGTTATCTAATATGTTTTGCAACCCCTTTTGGTTTGTAATACAATTATTTAAGTAAGTATATAAGTATGTGTACTATTTTGCGCTAGCTCCAGCCTTTTCTACTGCTGATATAAAACCATCAATAGTTATTGTAACTGATCCAACCAAATCTTCATCAGTAGCCACACCATGTTCTAATGTAAGGCCTGTGATATCGGATATCTTCTTGCCCTTCATATAATTTGAGAATGCCTCTGATTGTTCAAACCACTCTTTTCCAATAGGAGAAGCGGCTTTCATGTTGTAATCATTACCAAGCTCAAGCTTAGTTTTAAAGTCACCTGTAAGCTCAGAGGTAAGCTTGCCCTCAGCGTTAAAGCTTACATTTGTCTGGGAAGCATCAATGATACTGCTAGTAATGGCACCATTCTTATCAAGGGATACCACATTGTAGTGAGTGTATGCCTGGATTGTTCCATCTTCATCTGCAGAAGCATTCTTTGCTCCTTTTCCAGCACCAGAGGTAATACCTAGGCCTAACTTATCGTCAGCCTTTGCACCTAAGTCTTTGGCATTATTTACAGCCTTTTCAATTGCAGTAAGTATATTAGCGATGTTCATAGTTACAGAGCTAGTAAGATCTTCATCAGTGGGATATCCATTATCGATAGCAATACCCTTAACCTCTGCTAGGGTCTTTCCGATAACATAGTTCTCAAGAGCTTCAGCTTGTTCATCCCATTCCTTGCCTATAGGAGAGGCAGCTTTCATGTTATAATCATCACCAAGTTCTTTTTTGCTGATAAAGCTTGTTGCTAAATCTGTTGTGATTTCACCAGTAGCTGAAAAGTTGAATTTTGTCTGAATTACATCAATGACAATGTTGTTAATAACACCCTTATCATCAACTAAAACAGCAACAGCAGTTGAATCAACCTGGGCTGTTCCATCCTTTTCGTCAGTTGCGTCTTTTGAACTGCTTGCACTAGTTACAATAGCTAGACCAGTTTTTGCACTAGCGCTCTTGCTGTCGCCACTTTTTGTGCCGTCGTTCTTAGTGCCACATGCAGCAAGTAAAGACATAGCTAATACAGCTATTAATATAATTGATACTATTCTCTTCATAATTATTCCTCCAATTGTTATTAAGAATATAACTAAAATGAGATTAAATGATACTACTTTTATCTTGTATAGTCAATTGTTTTTTGAAAATCATATAGTAAAATTTTATCTTTTGTTAGTAATTTATTGAGATTGATTAATAAATTACATTTTATAAGGAGTAAGTAGCTTAAAATGCTCCTCCAAATCTTGCTACTTTGTATTGAAGTTATCAAGGCTTGGAGGAGCAAAAATAAAATGTGTAGTTTTTGAAATGTAAATGCAGTGACTAATGAATTTAATACATTCCCTTGCTTTGCATGTAGGAAAATATTTGTTCCCCATGCTTTTGTTCTTCTTTTTGGATATGGTTTAATACATCCCTAACTTGTGCGCTCTTGCATTCAAAAATTGTAGTGTCATAGGTGCTTGATACATATTTTTCGGTACTTAGCATATCAATACACATGTCCTTATCGGAAGCTTTAAAAGGATTGTTAGGAGATTGGTCGATGGAAGCCTGCTGTGACATAGGCATAGACCCTGTATTTTGTCCAGTTTGTTGTTGCCCTGTTTGCTGTTGTGAACTTTGGCCAGCCATAGAAGGAACTTGTCCATTCAGTAATTGGTTAATTGTTTGGAGATGCTCTCTTTCCTTTTGTGCAATGTTCCTAAAAATGGTTTTAAGCTGAGAATCTACAGCTAGATTAGCATAGTTATCATATTTAAGTATGCATTGCTCTTCATGGGTTTTTTGGTCCTGCAAAAGCAGTTGCTCTTTTGTAGATAATGTCACATTTGTAATCATATTTATCACCTCATAGCATAGTATTTCTAGTAAATTAAAAACTATCCAAATATATTTGGATAATTTTTAGGCTAAGATCTTATTTATTTGGGTCCATTACAGTAATCTCATTACGATTAATGGACTTATCACATTGTGGGCAATAGTATTTCAACTCGATATTATGACCGCATCCTGAATGGATAAGTTGTTTGTGACATTTTTTCAGATTTCTTTCTCCCCATAATATTATACTATTAAATACATCAGTCAAATCAAGACCGCTTTTAGTTAAGAAATACCGGTATCTAGGAGGGTGGGACTGGTAAAGTTCTGAACCTATAAGTTCATCCTCCTCTAGGGATTTTAACCTATGGGAGAGTAGATTAGTTGGAATCCCTTCTAATCTTTGTAGGATTTCGGTATAGGTATTATAGCCCATCATAAGTTGACGAAGGATTAGTAGGGTCCATTTGTCTCCTATTATATTGAGTGTTTGTGCTATATTACAGGGAAGATTATATAGGTTTTTCATAATAGTCTCCATTCAGCTGCTTATAGGTGGCAGCAAGTTATTATAGTATATATTAATTAGTGAAATCTAAGGTTTCTTGTATAACGTTATCCATCATATCCTTTGTAAGCATAGCAGGGACATATCCATAGACGTTACCATTTTTATCAATAAGGAAGGTGGTTGGGAAGGCATTGATATAATACTCTCTTAATAAGTCTCCTGTCTCATCAAAAACAACAGGAAAGCTATAGTTATTATCATCTAGGAAAGCAATTATATCCTCCTTGCTTTCGTCAGCATTGTTAGGATAAGCAGAACTTGATGGGTTTGCTACTCCTAGAATAATTACATCCTCATTATTCTCACCGTATTCCTTATAAATCTTCTCAATATCAGGCATCTCCCTTACGCAGGGCGGACACCAGGTGGCCCAGAAGTTTAAGAATACTACCTTGCCCTTATAGTCAGATAGGGTATGAATGTTACCGTATTGGTCGGTCAAGCTAAAATCTATAGCAGGAAATACATCCTCTTGTGGAGCTTTGTCCTCGTGGTCTGCTTGATCATTATTAGTGTCTTCCTTGTTAATTATGTCCTCTGTATTATCAGGGACCTGGCTATCTATATTTGATGGACTATTATTATCAGGGGACTCTTCTCCTGTACTAGATGAATCGTCTTTGGTCTGACTATTAGAGCTTCCAAAAGGTTGTGACACTTTATTAAGGTATTTTGATATACCATTCATCCAACCTGTAAATGTCATAATACCTATTATAATAAG
>JGI24712J26585_10000938_pt1 | contig 25091 bp, 15 predicted proteins | sample BioPla3DNA2_FD_26585 | JGI IMG/M metagenome (IMG submission 26585)
GAAGCCCTTGCAGTCATTCGGGACGACCACGACAATTTTGTTGAAACCCGTTTCGCAGGCAAAGTTCTTGAAACCGTGCGGAACAGTCCTTCGGATCCTGTTTCCGACGCATGCCCGGACGATTATGATCTAACCGTACGGGAGATTTACGATTTCACCCTCCGGGCTGACGATGCGGACATCGCCTTTATTCTGGAGGGCCGCAGACTGAATCTCGCCCTGGCCGTGGAAGGCTTGAAGGGAGACTATGGGCTCGGAGTCGGAAAAACCATCCGGGAGAACCAATACGAAGTGTTCGGAGACGACTTCATGAGTTTCGCCATGGGGATGACCGCAGCGGCTTCNGATGCCCGAATGGCCGGATGCAAACTGCCCGCGATGAGCAATTCAGGAAGCGGGAACCAGGGCATCACCGTCAGCATGCCCGTGATCGCCTATGCGATGAAGTACGGCGTTACGGAGCAACAATTGGCGAGAGCCTTGATCTTGAGCAATCTGGTCGCCATCCACATCAAACACTATCTGGGCAAACTGTCCGCGCTCTGCGGCTGTGTGATTGCATCCACCGGATCCGCCTGTGGACTGGTGTATCTCCGGGGAGGATCCTATGAACAAGTGTGCGCCGCGATCAAGAACATGATCGGCAACATCACGGGGATGGTCTGCGACGGAGCGAAGGTCGGCTGCGCCATGAAGGTCGCCTCCGGGGTCTCGAGCGCGGTGCAATCCTGCGTGCTGGCCCTCCGAGACACTTGCATCCAAGAGACGGACGGAATCATCGACAAGGACATCGAAAAAACGATCCGAAACCTGGGCAGGATCGGATCGTTCGGAATGCAGTCAACTGATCGGTTGATTCAGGAGATCATGCTACGCAAATGATCTATTCGTTGATCTTCTCGGCCCGGTCGATCAAGCGCAGCAGCTCTTCCCGCAGTCTGTACTGGTAATCGTCCGCACCTATCACCTTCATGCTGTTCTCCACCAGGTCATAGGCAAGCCGGTAGGAAGCGGTGCCCGCATATTCGGAATGGCGCAGCAGCATGCCGTAGGCGGCGACGCCTGACGCGAATGACAGGTTGGGACTCATTTTGGAACCGTCGGAGGTGGTCACATCGGATTCCAGGAGGACGCTCTCGTCTCCCAACTGTTTTTTGTAGCGGAAATCGAATTTCGCGAGCGCTTTACGCGGACGGGTTCCCCAGTCCGCGCCGGGCACGATTTCGTAGAGGGCGGTAATGGTCTGTCCGGCCCCGATCTCTCCCGCGTCCTTCCGGTCGTTCTCGAAGTCTTCATTCTCCATCACCCGATTTTCATAACCGATCAACCGGTAGCTTTCCACCATCGTCGGATCGAAGGTCACCTGGGCCTTGCCGTCGTTCGCGACCGCCAGGAAGCGGGCGCGCTCGTTCACGAAGACCTTGGTCATCTCTCCTTCCGAATCGATGTATTGATAGGTGCCGTTCCCCTTGTTGGAGACCGTCTCCATCATCGCATCGTTGAGGTTACCCATGCCGAATCCGCAGATCGTAATGTAGATGCCCTTTTGCGCGTAATTCTGCGCGAGTTCCAAAATCGCGTCCGTAGAGGATTCCCCGACATTGAAATCCCCGTCGGTCCCCATGATCACGCGGTTGTTGCCGCCGTCGATGTAATTGCGCAGGGCTTCTTCATAGGCCATCCGCATGCCGGCGCCTCCCGCGGTCGAGCCATAGGCAGACAACTCCCTGATCGCCGACTTGATCTTGGCTGCCTCGCTCACAGGCGTGGACTCCAGCACCTTGCGGACTCCGCTTGCATAGGTCACGATCGCGATCCGATCCTTTGGATTCAGGTAGTCCACCAGAGTCAAGAGGCTCTTTTTCAGCAGCGGCAGTTTGTCGTCGGAATCCATCGAACCCGAGACATCGACCAGGAACACGAAATTGGCGAGCGGGACCTTGGCGACGGAAAGCGACTGCCCTTTGATGCCGAGCCGCATCAGGTGATGAGTTTCGTTCCAGGGACAGGGCCCGACTTCGGAATTGATGGCGACGTTCTTTCCGTCAGACGGATCCGGATAGTCAAAGGTGAAGTAGTTCAGGAACTCTTCGATCCGTACAGACGATTTATCCGGGAAATGACCTTGCATGATGTTTCGGCGCATGTAGGCGTACGAAGCCCCGTCGGCATCGACCGAGAAGGTAGAGACAGGGACGTCCGCCGTCTTGATGAACGGGTTGTCCTTGAATTCCGAGAACCGATCTCCGGTCTGTTCAGGGGATCCGGGATGGCCTAGAAGCATTTCTCCATCCATTTTCATGTGCAGGGAATCATATTCACCATCTTTTGGGAAGGAGCAAGCCGCAAGCATTCCGGCGAAAAGGGCAACGAGGGCCCAATGGTACAAAGAGTGTTTCATATCGTTTCAATTAAGTCTAGTCAAAGTAGCGGGACTTTACACTTCTAAATGCGGCGCAACTGAAATCTTGCATCCCGGAAAGTAAAATACTTCTTTCTTGCAGTTAGGAAAATAATGCCTATTTTTGTTAATGATAAAACGACACCCCTGAACGCCCGCGGCATTCATTCATAACGCTTGAATTTTACGACATGAGACGTTTCTATATCTTTTCCGCTTTCGCAGCCGCGGTGCTGCTCTTCACCTCGGTGGACAACACCCGCGGCGGATATCCCATCTCTCCGGTACAGTTCACATCCGTCAAGGTCACAGATTCCTTCTGGGGACAGCGGCTCAAAGCCTCCCGGGAAGTGACCATCCCGTTGGCCTTCAGAAAATGCGAAGAAACGGGGCGGTACGAGAATTTCGTGAAGGCGGCCCATCCCAGCGTCATTTATGAAGTAAAGGGGTTTTCCTTCGACGACACGGATGTATACAAAACCATCGAAGGGGCCAGCTATATTCTCCAGACCTATCCCGACAAGAAACTGGAAGCATACATTGACAGCGTGCTGGTAATCGTATGCGCGGCGCAGGAACCCGACGGCTACCTCTACACCTCGCGAACCATGAATCCGAAACATCCCCACCAATGGGCCGGCGAGAAGCGCTGGGAAAAGGTGGAGGATCTGAGCCATGAGTTCTACAATCTCGGGCATATGGTCGAAGGTGCTATCGCCTACTATCAGGCCACCGGGAAACGGAATTTCCTGGACATCGCGATCCGGTACGCAGACTGCGTCTGCCGGGAGGTGGGTGACGGGCCGGGCCAGGTCGCACGTGTCCCCGGCCACCAGATCGCGGAAATGGCGCTTGCCAAACTCTACCTCGTGACCGGTGACAGGAAGTATCTCGACCAGGCCAAGTTTTTCCTGGACAAACGGGGCACAACCTCCAAGCGGGATGCATACAACCAGTCGTACCTTCCCGTCCTGCAGCAGGACGAGGCAGTCGGACATGCCGTGCGCGCGACGTACATGTACGCCGGAATGGCCGATGTGGCCGCTCTCACCCACGACCAGGGCTACATCGATGCCATCGACCGGATCTGGAACAACATCGTGTCCAAGAAAATCTACATCACTGGCGGCATCGGTTCCACCCATTCCGGGGAGGCCTTCGGGGAAAATTACAAACTTCCGAATATGTCCGCCTACTGCGAGACCTGCGCCGCGATCGGCAATGTCTACATGAACCACCGGATGTTTCTCCTGCACGGAGACTCCAAATACTATGACGTGCTGGAAAGGACGCTCTACAACGGACTGATTTCCGGAGTGTCCTTGAAGGGGGACGGATTCTTCTATCCGAATCCGCTTGAATCCGCCGGTCAGCACCGGAGGGAACCGTGGTTCGGCTGCGCCTGCTGTCCGTCCAATATCTGCCGTTTTATCCCTTCTGTTCCCGGTTATGTCTATGCGGTACGGGATGACGACCTCTATGTCAATCTCTATATGTCCAACACCCTGACGGAGAAGATCAAAGGCAAGGAAGTCGTGCTCAGCCAAAAGACCGGCTATCCCTGGGATGGAGACATCGTCCTTACGATCGATAAGAATGCGGCCAAGGACTTCACGGTCAAGCTCCGCATTCCGGGATGGGTGCGGGGAGAGGTGGTGCCCAGCGACTTGTACGCCTACAAAGACGGCAAACAACTCGGCTACAGGGTGACCGTGAACGGGGAAGACGTCCAATCCGACCTCGATAAAGGGTATTTCACCGTGACCCGCAGATGGAAGAAAGGGGATACGATCCGTCTCCATCTGGACATGGAGCCCCGCGTCGTGCAGGCTAACTCCCAAGTCAAGGCGGACGAAGGACGCATCGCCATTGAAAAAGGCCCGATCGTGTACTGCGCCGAATGGCCGGACAATGATTTCCCGGTGCGCAGCGTGCTGATGAATCAGGAGCCCCGTCTGACAGTCGTCCGCCGAGACGACCTGCTCTATGGGCTCGACCAGATCCAAACACCTGCCCAGACTCTCGCCTTCGACGAGAGCGGACACCTGGTGGCCCGGGATATTACCCTGACCTTGATCCCCTACTACGCCTGGTGCCAGCGCGGATCAGGGGAAATGGTCGTCTGGCTCCCGCAGCAGCTGCGCGCGACCAAGCCCGTCATGCCCCCGACTATTCCTGCGGTCAGTATGAATGGAAAATTAAATAATCGTACTATAACATCATGAAAAAAATCTTTTTCACGGCCGGCGCGGCCATCATTGCCGCCCTTGCCGCTGTCGGATGCAGTCAGAAACCTGCGCTGACCAAATCCGGATTGAATCCGGCGGATTTCGATTCCGAGTACAACGGACAGAAGACTGCGTTGTACACCCTCACCAACAGTAAGGGGGTGGAGGTCTGCATCACCAATTTCGGCGGACGAATCGTATCCGTCATAGTCCCCGATCGGAACGGAGCGTTCCAGGATGTCGTGTTGGGCTTCGACAAGGTTTCCGACTATTTCCCGGAGAAGCACGCGACAGATTTCGGCGCGGTGATCGGCCGCTATGCCAACCGAATCAACCAAGGCCGGTTCACCTTGGACGGCACGGAATATCAACTGGCCCAGAACAACTTCGGCCATTGTCTTCACGGCGGCCCGAAAGGCTGGCAATACCACGTCTTTACCGTTTTAGAATCAGATTCGGAACATGTGAAGTTGGAACTGATCTCCCCCGACGGTGACGAGAACTTCCCGGGAACCGTAAAGGCCTATGTGACCTATACCCTGATGGAGGACAATTCCCTGGACATCCGCTATGAAGCCATTACAGACGCTCCGACCATCATCAACATGACGAATCATTCGTACTTCAACCTCTCCGGAGACCCTGCGAACCACAACATAACCGAAAACGAACTCTACGTGAATGCCGCGACCTTCACCCCGGTGGACTCCACATTCATGACTACGGGTGAGATTCTCTCGGTAGCCGGCACACCCATGGACTTCACCCAGCCGAAGCAAATCGGCCGTGACATCAACCGGCGAGACTTCGATCAGATCGCTTTCGGCAACGGATACGACCACAACTTTGTGCTGGATACGCAGCGCGACGATTCCGTCGTAGCGCTGGAATGCTACAGCCCTGCCAGCGGCATCGTGTTGAAGGTATACACCGACGAGCCGGGCATCCAGGTTTATTCCGGCAACTTCCTCGACGGTACCACGGTGGGTAAAAAAGGCGTGACCTACCAGCAGCGTTCCGCCATCTGCTTCGAGACGCAGAAGTATCCAGACACCCCCAACAAGCCGGATTGGCCCTCCGCCGTGCTTCGTCCCGGAGAAACGTACAGCAGTCATTGCGTGTTCGCATTCGCTACCCGATAAGTCAAGAACATGAACTTCATTGAAGCCATCCGGCAGTCCGGTTTTGCAGGCGTCGACTTCGCTATTGTCGCCGGCTATCTCATCATACTTGTCTTTCTCGGCCTTTTCATCGGAAGAAACAAGAAAGGGAAGCAGAAAAGCGCCAACGACTATTTTCTAGCAGGCAATACCCTTACTTGGTGGGCGGTTGGCGCCTCGCTCATAGCCGCCAACATTTCCGCGGAGCAGTTTATCGGCATGTCAGGTACCGGCTACCGCGACGGCATCGCAACGGCTGCCTACGAGATAATGGCCGCGATCACTTTGGTCGTGATCGGGAAGTTTCTCCTCCCCGTCATGCTGAAGCAGAAGATCTTCACGATTCCGCAGTTCCTGCGGGAGCGCTACAATGACGGGGTCGGTCTGGCCTTCTCGATCCTGTGGCTGTTCCTGTACGTCTTTGTGAACCTGACTTCCGTCGCCTGGCTGGGCGCGCTTGCTATCGAACAGATCTTGGGACTCCAGGGACTGGCTGTTCAATTCGGTAACTTTACAGTGTCCGTCCGGATGCTGATTGTCATCTTGCTCTTCGTCATCGCAGGCGTCTATTCCATCTATGGAGGCTTGGCCTCGGTAGCCTGGACGGATGTGCTGCAGGTGGTCTGCTTGATTGGCGGCGGTCTGATCACCGCCTACTTCGCCCTCAAATCCGTGGGTGGCGGCGCGGTGCTGGAAGGACTCCGCAACGTGTACACGGATCTCACCACGGGAGATCATCTTACCGATTCACACTTCCATCTGGTCATCCAGCAATCCCATTCTCCGGAGGCTTTCGCCAACGTGCCTGGGATCGCGGCCATCGTCGGCGGCGTATGGCTGACCAACCTGGGCTACTGGGGATTCAACCAGTACATCATCCAGAAAGGACTCGCCGCAAAGAGCGTCGACGATGCCCAGAAGGGACTCGTGTTCGCCGGATTCCTCAAGATCTTGATCCCGTTCATCGTGGTGCTCCCCGGCGTCTGCGCCTACTACATTTCCATCCATCCGGAAATGTTCCCCAATCTGCAAGGACAGGTCACCGTGGCCGATGAGGCTTACCCGTGGCTCGTCCGCAACTTCACCCCGATCGGCGTCAAAGGAATTACCTTGGCGGCGCTTACGGCAGCGATCATTTCCTCCCTGGCCTCCATGTTCAACAGCACCTCAACGCTGTTCACCATGGACATCTATCGGAAGTACATCAAGAAAGACGCTTCCGACAAAAATCTTGTAGCAACCGGACGGCTTACTTGCCTGGCAGCGCTTCTGATTGCGGCCATCGCCGTGAAACCGCTGCTCGGCGGNCTCGACCAAGCTTTCCAATACATTCAGGAATATTCCGGATTCATCTATCCGGGCATCATTGTCGTGTTCGGACTGGGGCTGCTCTGGAAGAAAGCCTCTCCGAAAGCTGCCGTTTGGACCGCGATCGCGACGATCCCGCTGGGCGTGCTGTTCAAGGTCTGCCTACCCAATGTCGCTTTCCAGTTGCGCGCAGGCTACATATTCATAATTCTCTTTACGATGTTCGTGCTGATCTCCCTGCTGGACAAGAAGTTCATCGACTGCGAACTTCCCGCCGAACGGGACCGCAAGACGATGCTCAAATGGGCGAAGATCCTCGGCTTTTCCGGGCTCTTCTTCATCCTCGCGGCAGCAGTAGTCGTGATCTGGGGAGCGCTGCTTCCCGAAACGGCCAACCCGGACAACCATCTCATCGCATACTTGAACGACATCGGATTCCAGGCGTTCTTCTTCTTCGGTGTCCTGGTCGGATCTTCCGCGGTCTGGCTCCGATCCAACGCCAACGACCGCAATCGTGACAAGAAAGCCCTCCCCGTCGACCTTACGCTGTTCCATACTTCGAAGGCATACAACTGGGGCGCACTCGGGATCGCGATCATCACCATCCTCCTATATGCGTTATTCTGGTAAACCATGCTTGAAAAACTCAAAGACAAAGTCTATCGCGCGAACCTGGATCTGGTGAAACAAGGTCTGGTGCTTTTTACTTGGGGCAACGTTTCGGCCATCGATCGGTCCTCGGGCCTGGTGGTCATCAAACCCAGCGGAGTCAGCTACGATGAGATGAAACCCGGAGACATGGTCGTCGTGGACCTGAACGGGGAGGTCGTGGAAGGCCGTCTCCGGCCGTCTTCCGATACTCCGACCCATATCGTCCTCTACAACGCCTTTCCGGGAATCGGCGGGATTGTCCACACCCATTCGACGTACGCGACCGCCTGGGCGCAGGCAGGCAGGGATCTGCCGAACATCGGGACCACCCATGCGGACTATTTCCACCATGCCGTCCCCTGCACCCCGGACATGACCGCCGAAGAAGTCCTCGGGGAATATGAAAAAGAGACCGGAAACGTGATCGTGAAACGTTTCGAATCGCTCGACCCCCTTCACACGCCGGGGGTCCTTGTGAAGAACCANGGNCCGTTCACTTGGGGNAAGGACGCCGCGGAAGCCGTCTGCCATGCCGTCGTGCTGGAGCAGGTGGCCAAGATGGCGTTCATCTCTTATACGGTCAACCCCGACTTGACCATGAACGACCTGCTGATCGAGAAGCACTTTTCCCGGAAGCACGGTCCCGACGCCTATTACGGCCAGAAATAAGACATAATTTAATACTCTAAAATTCAAAAATATGATAAAAGAATACGGAAACCTGGAAGTNTGGTTCGTCACGGGAGCGCAGCTCCTNTACGGCGGCGACGCCGTCGTGCAAGTGGACGGACATTCCACCAAAATGGTGGACGGCATGAATGCCTCCGGCAAACTCCCCGTCAAGATTGTCTACAAGGGAACTGCGAATTCCTCCGAGGAGGTGCTCGCCATCATGAAGGCGGCGGAGAATGAATCCAAATGCGTGGGTGTCATCACGTGGATGCACACCTTCTCCCCCGCCAAGATGTGGATCCACGGCCTTCAGACCTTGAGGAAGCCGTTGCTGCACCTGCACACGCAGTACAACAAGGAGATTCCCTGGGACACGATGGACATGGATTTCATGAATCTGAACCAGAGCGCGCACGGCGACCGCGAATATGCCCACATCCTTTCCCGGATGCGCAAGAGCCACAAGACGGTGGTCGGCTACTGGAAAGACGCCAAGACACTGGAACACATCGCGGTCTGGCAGCGGGTGGCAGCCGCCTGGGCGGACGCCCAGGACATGCGCATCATCCGGTTCGGCGACCAGATGAACAATGTGGCGGTGACGGACGGCGACAAGGTGGAAGCCGAGATGCGGCTGGGCTATCATGTCGACTACGTCCCCTTCAGCGAGATCATGCCCTATTTCGACAAAGTGCTCGACTCGGATGTAGAAGAACTTGTACAGGTCTATTTCAAGGAGTACGACCACGACGAAGCGCTGGAGGACGTACATTCAGAGGGGTATGCGAAGATCTGGAATTCCGCCAAGGCGGAACTCACCTTGCGGGCTGTTCTCAAGGCTTACAAGGCCAAAGGCTTCACNACCAACTTCGACGACCTCGGCGACGTGGATGTCGAGAAGACCGGAAAAGGATTCGATCANATTCCCGGCCTGGCGTCCCAGCGCCTGATGGCGGAGGGCTACGGATTCGGCGCGGAAGGTGACTGGAAATCCGCNGCATTGTACAGAACGGTNTGGTTTATGACCAGAGGCTTGGACAAGGGCTGTTCCTTCCTCGANGACTACACCCTCAACTTCGACGGCGAGCGATCCGCGATCCTGCAGGCGCACATGCTGGAGATTTGTCCGCTCATCGCGGCCGGCAAACCCAGGCTTGAGGTGCACTTCCTCGGGATCGGGATCCGTAAATCCGAGACCGCCCGCCTGGTGTTCACCAGCAAGACCGGACCGGGCGTGACCGCGACGATTGTCGACATGGGAGGGCGGTTCCGCCTGATTGTCAATGATGTGGAATGCATCGAACCGAAGCCGCTTCCAAAGCTTCCGGTCGCATCTGCCCTCTGGATTCCGCAGCCCAACTTCGAAGTCGGCGCAGGCGCCTGGATGATGGCCGGCGGCACCCATCACTCCTGCTTCTCCTACGATCTGACTCCGGAATATTGGGAGGATTACGCCGAAATCGCAGACATCGAAATGCTGCACATCGGCCGGGAGACGACTCTGGAAGGATTCAAACGGGATCTGAAAATCAACGAAATTTATTATCTGCTCAACAAAGCTCTAAAGTAACATGGAAAAATATGTAATCGGCCTTGATTACGGCACCGACTCCGCGCGCGCCCTCGTGGTCAACGCGGAAACGGGCGAGATTCTGGGAACCAGCGTCAAGCACTACCCGCGGTGGATGAAAGGACTCTACTGCGACCCGAAGATCAACCAATGGCGTCAACACCCGAAGGATTATCTGGAAGTGCTGGAATTCACCGTAACCGACGCGTTGTCCCAATGCGCGCCTGGTGTTGCGAAAAACGTGGTCGGGATCGCCTTCGACACCACCGGATCGACTCCGGCTTTCACAGACGAGTCCGGAATACCGCTTGCGATGCTCCCGGAATTCGCCGAGAATCCGGATGCCATGTTCGTGCTGTGGAAAGACCATACCGCCGTGCAGGAAGCTGCCGAGATCAACGCCAAATGCAAGGCATCCCCAATCGACTATTCCATGTACGTGGGAGGAGTTTACAGCGCTGAATGGCTCTGGTCGAAGGCGATGCATATCCTCCGTCAATCCCCGGAAGTTGCCGCGAAGGCCTATTCCATCGTTGAATACTGCGAATGGCTCCCGGCCGTTCTTACCGGCGTGAAACACGTGAAGGACATCGTGCGCAGCCGCTGCGCGCAAGGACACAAGGCCATGTGGAACGAAAAATGGGGCGGTCTGCCTCCGGAGGAATTCCTCGCCGGATTGGATCCCAGACTCGCCGGGTTCCGCGCCCGCCTCTTCGAAGAGACCAGCACCGCGGACCAGCCTGTCGGGCACCTGACGCAGGAATGGGCGGACCGACTCGGCCTGAGTACGGACGTCGTCGTGGCCGGAGGCGCTTTTGACTGCCACATGGGGGCCGTTGGCGCGGGAGTTACCCCGAACACCCTCGTTCGGGTAATCGGNACATCCACCTGCGACATCATGGTGGCCTCNTATGAGGAAATCGGNGACAAATGCATCCGCGGAATCTGCGGACAGGTGGACGGCTCCGTCATTCCGGGCATGATCGGCCTGGAGGCAGGTCAGTCCAGTTTCGGAGATGTCTACGCCATGTTCCGCCGGATTCTCGAATGGCCGCTGCGCAACCTCGCAGGCCTGACAGACGAGGAACTCGAGAAAGCTTGTGACAAGATCCTCCCTGCCCTGGAAAAAGAAGCCGAGAAAATTCCGCTGGAGGAAAGCACGATGATCGCAACGGACTGGATCAACGGACGCCGCACTCCGGACGCCAACCAGCTCCTCCAGGGAACGATCGCCGGATTCACCCTAGCAACGACCGCTCCGATGATCTACCGGGCACTGGTCGAGTCGACCGCATTCGGGACGAAGGCCATCGTGGATCGCTTCACCGAAGAAGGAATCCGCATCGAAACGGTGATCGGAATCGGAGGCATCGCCCTGAAGTCGCCGTTCGTCATGCAGACGATGTCGGACGTGATCGGAAGGCCGATCAAGGTCTGCAACACCGACCAGGCCTGCGCCCTGGGCGCCGCCATGTTCGCTGCGACAGCCGCCGGCGTGTACCGGAGGGTCGAAGACGCGATCGCCGTGATGAATTCGGGCTTCTCGAAAGAATACGTTCCCGATCCCAAACGAACGCAGGCGTATGCCGAACTGTACAAAAACTATCAATCTTTGGGAAGATTTACGGAAGAAAACCTTTACATATAATCAATTTCGCCGCAGACGGAGGACTGTCTTCCGATAAATGAAGTCGTGAACAATCCGAATGTTTCTAACCAGATTTGGCCCGCCGGCAATCAGAATCCTTTCGATGGCGCCAGATGCCTTAAAATTCAGGCCTGATGAAAAAAACAGTCTTTTTCGCAACGATCCTTTCAGCGCAGCTGCGGTATATGCGCAAAGTTTTGAGCCGCAATTCGATGAACGCTACGAACGCAATGTCCAATTCTTGAACAGGATGCCGAAGCTGGTTTCGGGAGAGCAGGTCAGGCCCGTCTGGAAAGATGCCGGCTCCTTCCTCTTCTCCATCCATGAAGGGGACAGCACCCGCGTTTACGAAGTCAACATCGCCGCCAAGATGAAATCCCTTGCCTCGCAAGCAGAATTCGACACCCTCAGGCGGCGGATGAGAGACTGGTACTACGATCCCTCCGACGAAAGCCAGTACGCCATGCACCGATCCTAAGCGGTCATGTCCCCGGACGTGAAGCATGAAGCGATCCTGCGTGACAACAATATCTGGATCCGCGAAACGGGAAACGTCGATTCCGCCCGTCAGCTCAGCTTCGACGGAACCGACCAGAAATGCTACGTGCGGGTACTGTGGTCACCCGACTCGAAAAAACTTGCCGGAATCAAAAAAGAAGAAATCAAGGAACGTCAAATTCTATTGAGCGAGTCGCACTTTGCGGCTGCCACGACAACCGGATGGACAAGATGTGGTGGAACGAGCAGTGGATGGGCTACCCCATCGGTCCTTGGTACAGCGAGAATTCCAACGTTTATCCCGCTTCAACGCTGCAAGTCGTCGCGAAACTTGTCAAACACAACAAATACTTCGAACAGATGTACCTCCCAGGGCAAGGCCACAACCTTGGCAGCGACTACATCACCAAGCGCATCTACGAATTTTTCTGGAAGAACATCAAGGAGAGCCGCTAGGGCATTGGCCTGAGCCCTTCCCATCGAACATCCCAGGCACCGTCATTCGGAAAGCCTGGGTTTTTCGTTGTACAGCCGTCCCATCCGGCGCACATCATTCCAACGGCAAGCAACAATCCCCCGTTGCCTGGCAGATACATGCGCAGCGTTTCCGATCGGTAATTGTTCCCGCTCGGAAGGAGCAGATCGTCTCGGTTATCCATCGTGATGGCGCGGATAGCCACGTCACTCCGCAGCAACCGGGTAGCGTTCATGGCAAGGGAGGGGTAATTCCAACTCCAGCTGCCCCCTTTCCAGTTCCAGTTTTCGGCGGCCCGATCCAGGGTCTTGTCCATGTTCTTGGCGTTGAACAGGCGGCAAGCGGGAAGCATGCCGTAAGCCAGCAGATTCTCGCTAGAGGTGGCCCGCACATAGAAAGGATCTCGGCCGTCGGAGATGGGCGACGGAACAGCCTGCGGAGCTGGACGCTGTGCATTGATATAGCCTCCGGCTGGTGCTGACGAGGCAACGGGGGAAACGGTCCTATTTATAAAATCAGGAATACCGGGACCTCTCTCAGCTGGGAGATAGATTCCGTCGGGACTCATTGAAAGGGGGGCAAGCTTGTCCCGGATGCGATCCCATTCTGCAATTCTGGCTTCTCCCTTCCGTTCGCGCCAGGACTGCGCTACACCCAATCCATAGTGCCAATAAGACAATTCGAAAGCAGGATTGAGGGTGTTGTCTTCGTCGTATGACTCATTAGCTGCGCAGGCACCTTGGAGCACATAGCGGTCCTGGACGGCATCATAGGTGACAAAGGCTGCCATGAACGCGGCTGTCTCCTGCACGAGGTCATAGTATTCATCTAAAAATTCTGGATCGGGCCGAGCGCGGTAGATCAGTTCGGCCATGTAAATCGGATGCGGCTGCTGCCAAATTAGGAAAGATCCAACATCAGAGGGTGCCTCACGTGCGGAAGGATCAGTCATCTTCATCCACCGAACACCGGGAAAACCTTGCCGTTGCGCAATCGCGCGTGCGACATGTTCCGCTTTTTTGTACCAGGCGAGTTGTTTTTCGAGCAATTGCGGTTCATTCCAAGTTGCATAATGGAAACTATGCCACATTACCATTTCCAAATGGTATTTTCCGTACCAGGAATTATAGGTCAACCCCGTCTCTGCAGGAGGATAGTTCTGAGCTTCCTGCGCGCGAATGAGATATTGCGACAAAATCACCCGTCGCTCCAGCAAACGAGCCCGGGTATCAGTGCAATAAGAAAAATCGATGATCCCAGTCGTGTTCCAAAAATCATTCCAGCATTTTTTAGCAGAAGCTTTCGTCTCTCTGAAACCTAAGAAAGGGCCTTTTGGTACTTCGGCTGAAAAGCCGACGCTGAATGTCCAGTTTCCGGAAGCCGGCAGAAGCCGAATCGCATTGGTGTCGGATCGTTCCAGGTGCACATTTCCATCCCATGCCACAGTCACATAATAGATGGTTTCGTCAAGCGTACGCTTAAGTACGGCAGAACAGGAAGTTTGTTCCAAAATTTCAGTGGAATGCCTCTGATCCGCAGCCCAGTCTGAGGCATCATCAGTATGCTGGCCGGACGGATACGGGAAACGTATGAGGACCGGGATCGTAAGCTCAGACTCAACTTGCGCGGCAACAAGATCCCGATCTCCGCTGCAAACCGTCTTGACTGAAACCGGCATTCCTTTCCAATCGAACCGGGATACCAGCATGCCGTTCCACAAATCCAACGTCTGATCGATACCGCTGATTTCATGGGTTTCCATTCCTTCGAATCCGATGTTCCCGAGATGCAAGCGATGGGGATTGGCACGGAACCACTCCGCAGCTTGCTGACTTCTTTCAGACTGGCTCCGACCTTTCTGAACTGCGTAAAGTCCCTGCGGATGTCCAGGCAATGGATGGTCTTCCAGGATTTCGCGCTCTGAGTAACCTTCAACGTTCGGGAAGGAATGCCAGCCCCATTCGCTGTAGGTACCAAGAGAGAGTCCGGATTTATAAAATTCAGAAAAAGTCTGGAGTCCGGTCGCATCGAGCGTCACGGCAAATTCCCCGTTGCCCAGATTGAGGGAATGGAGCGGATGAATTTCGGTCACATGCGGATTATTCCGCGTCACCAACGCCTCACGGTCGATCGATTCGCGCTCCATGCACGAGCCGACAGCCAGCCAGGCACATAGGATCCAAAAATGCTGCTTCATCATTTGAATTGTTAGTATCCAATAACTGCCCTATCAGGGCATCGGCTTGAGGCCTTTCCAGCGAACATCCCAGGTACCGTCTTCCGGAAATCCCGGATTTTTCACCGTACAGCCGTCCCAGCCGGCACACATTAGGGCAACTGTAGTGAGCAATCCCCCATTCCCGGGAAGATAGCAGCGCAACCGACTGTCCTGATAGTTATGGCCGTTGGGAAGGTAGGTGTTCGTGCGCTGGTTCATCAAAATCGCATCGATCGCCTTTTCGGGCTGGCCGAGGCGGGTTGCATTCATGGCCGTGACAGGGAAATCCCAGCCCCATGTCCGATCCCAATTCCAGTTTGCACACACCCAGTCTAGCGTATTCAGCATGGTGTCCTTGTCAAACAAAGGAGAATCCGGGAGAACCCCGAAAGAAGCCAGCACAGCCATGTGGTCAGAGGTCAAGCGGATGTTCTCATATGTGTCAGGGTTAGATTCTGCAGCAAGGTACAAGCCGTCTTTCGAGGCCAGATTCGACATCTTGGCGATGATTTCATCCCATCCTGCTTTCCGCTCTTGCCCGAGACGCTCCCGCCATTCTTGGGCAACGGAAAGCGCCCAGCGGCAATAGGCAAGTTCGAAAGGAGGATTGACGGTCGTGGACGCGCTCAAGGTTTCTTGTGCGGGGATAAGCCCCGACAGGACATACCTGTCCGCTTCTGCATCATACTTTAGGAAGGAGGCCAGGAATACGGCAGTCTCACCCACCAGAGACTCGTAGCGTTCCAGCAGTTCCAGGGATGGACGAGAGCGGTACAGCAATTCAGCCAGATAAATGAAATGCGGTTGCTGCCACAGCAAGTAGGACCCGACGTTGGAGGGAGCCTCCTGTCCGGAAGGATCCGTCATCTTCATCCAGCGCAAACCAGCATACCCCTGCCGCCGGGCGATGCTCCGGGCAATATCCGATACGGTTTCGTACCAGGGAAGGGTTCGTGCAAGCATCTCGTCATGATTCCAGAGTGCGAAATGCGCCTGATGCCACCAGGTCATCTCCAGATGAAACTTGCCGAACCAGGAATTGTAGGTGAGTCCCGTCTCCTGAGGGGGTGTCGTACCCGCACACTGGATGGCGGTCAGATACTGCGAGAGAATGACCCGACGTTCGAGTTCCGGAGCCCGGGCATCCTGACAATGTCCGAAGTCAACGATGCCACCCTTCCTCCAATACCTCCGCCAGAAGCGGGAGCCAGCCTGTACGGATCGGGAGAACTTTCCAGCGCTCTGATCAGGTTCGTCCGGAGAGAAGGAAATGCTGATCTTCCAGTGCGCAGCAGTCGGTCGAAGGATCAAAGAATTGCGCCCGTACAGCACCGGTGCCTCCGCATGTTTCCAGCATATCTTCACATAATAGACCGTCTCGTCAAGGGTCCTGCGCACGATCGCCCGATTCTGAGCTGTGACGATGATCTCAGTGGAATGTTTGTCATCTACGTCCCATGCGGATGCATCATCGGAGTGCTGACCGGTGGGGTAGGGAAAACGAAGCGATACAGGAACGAGGGCAGGGGAATGGATGATCGCGATAACCTGATCCGCTATTGGATTGCAGGAAGTTCGGACTGAAACCGGAGAACCATCATAGTTAAAAGAAGACTCCAAGCTGCCGCACCAGAGATTGAGACGCTGGTCGATACGCGAAACCTTGTCTATGTCCATGGCGTAGAAACCAAGGTATCCGAGATGTAGCCGATGCGGATTGGCGCGCAGCCAGTTTGCTGCACGGGCGGCTCTACCGTCACCGGAATACTGCCGGGCGTAGCCATCTTGCAGTACCTCCTCTAGCCGGTACCCTTCCGGATTCGGGAAGGAATGCCAACCCCACTGGGACTGCGTTCCGAGTGGAACTCCCTTCGAATAGGTTTCCGGAAAGGTCTGAAGTCCGGTCACATCCGCCGTAAACGCAAAACCACCGTTTCCAACGGACAAGGAGGCGAGGGTGTCTATCTCGGTGATGTGCGGATCGTTTCTCCGTACGACAGCCTTCCGATCGATCCTTGCTTGTGCCCGGGTTACGGAAATAAACGAAAGTGCCAGGGCAAGGACACAAGTGGCCGTTTTGTACATGATCGAAAACTATTTTTCCAGCCGTTCAATTTCAAGCGAAGCCCAGATGAAGGGGCCCACGCCTTTGGAATCGTTGGGACGGATCGGTTCGCTGAGGTAGTAAGCGAAATCTCCCATTCGGTTGTTTGATCCGCCCAGTCCGCCAACTGAACAGCATTTTTCAATGCTGATCAAGCCCTCTTCGTCCGTGCTGATGAATTCTCTAACCACATTCTCATAGACTTGTTTGGCGTACGGGAGCAGGTCAGCATCCAGATACCCCATTCGTACGCCTTTTAGGAAGGTATATGAGAACATTGCGGAGCACGTCGCCTCTAGATAGTTGCCTTCCCGACCGGGCTGATCGAGCACCTGATACCAGACACCGTGCTCAGGATCCGCCCATTTCGGAAGTTCTGAACAGATCTTCCGCAAGAGGGTGATCAATTCCTCGCGGGGAGCATAATCAGTAGGAAGGAAATCGAGCACATCCAGCAGGGCCATGCAATACCAGCCCAGCGCCCTGCCCCAGCAATGCTGAGACTGCCCGGTCACCGGATCGCACCAGAACATGCTCCTGGACTCGTCCCAAGCATGGCGGTACAGATGCGTCTGCGGATCATAGGTGTGCTTCGCAGCCACGAGGAATTCGTTGACGATGTCGTCAAAGGCTTGAATCCGAGCCTCCCCGTCCAGATAACGGGTAGCGTACTCCACATAAAATGGTTCTGCCATGTACACCCCGTCCAGCCAGACTTGGTTCGGATAGATTTGCTTGTGCCAGAATGCACCCTCGAACGTTCTCGGCTGTCCGTCGATCTGGGTTTTCAACAGATCGATCGCCTTGCGGTACTTCTCATCACCAGTCTTGTCATAAAAATAAAAGAGAGATTTGCCCGGGCAGATCAGATCGGTATTGTACTTATCCACCGAATAAGTCTCGATGGTACCATCTTCACGGACAATCGCATCGTACCATGCAAGGACATAGTCATATATCTTCCGGTCACCGTAAGTTTCGTATACATCCAGAAAGGAGCGGAGCTCCAACCCCGGAGTATAGTTCCATTTTAAACGCCCTTCGGAGTAGTCTAAATAGGTTGGCTCAGGGCAGCGGGTCATTTGGGAGTCCACCATCCGGACGGAGAACGGGCTTGACTTTGGGGCGCATGAGAGAAGTGCCACGCAAGCAAGCGCGGTCAATACATTTTTTTTCATTTTTATGAATCGTTAGTAAAACGGACGACTTTATAGGTGCTGACAGCCTGACCGGTCTTCGGGTAGCATTTGACTCGGGTCAGGGTGATGTCGCTGGAATTGCGGATGTCGATCCCGGTGTTCGCAGTCATGGTACAGTCGGTGATACTGACATTGTGGACGGGCATTTCTGGCAAACCGTTGAAGAAAATGGCCCGTGCAGCGCCGTTACAGTAGATCCGCTGAATATGAATATCGCGGAATTCCGGCGTGGTTTCATCCACTGGCATGGACGGCTGCTCGAATTGCTCTACATAGCCTTCCTCAGAAAGCATTACGGCATCCTTTCCCCCATAGAAAAGGTCGAACAGAATCCCATCAGCAACGATGTCTTTCATATAGATATCGCTGATGTAAATGTTCTTGACCACCCCACCGCGGCCCCGCTTGCTCTTGAAGCGTAGCCCGACATCGGTACCAAGGAAGCGACAGTTCGAGACCTTGATGTTCTCCACCCCGCCGCTCATTTCGCTGCCTACGGTAAAGCCACCATGACCGTGAAAAACGGTGCAGTTGTCGATGATCAGGTTCTTGCACGGACGGTTCCTTCGGCGACCGTCTGCATCCTTTCCAGACTTGATGCAGATCCCATCGTCACCGACATCGAAGGTGGAATTGGCGAGCAGTACACCTTCGCAACTGTCAATGTCGATGCCGTCTCCATTCTGTGAATAGTAGGGATTGCGAACATTGATCCTGTTGATCAGAAGATTTTTACAAAGGAGCAGATGGACGTTCCAGCAAGGAGAATTCTGGAAAGTACAACCTTCCAGCAGCACATTCTCGCAATTGCGCAGCTGTACCATGTTCGGACGCAGAAAACTTTTGATTTCGTTCCACTCCGATTCAGTACGCTCTCCGACTGGGACGTTCATGTTGCTCTCCTTGACGGCTTTAGCAAAACCTTCGTCAGGATACCAGATCCGTCCGTCTTCGCTGACCACGCCGCCACCCGAGATCAACTTCGCCCATTCACCAGCAGTAAGCTTCTCACGCTTAACCATGCGCCATGCCTCACCACTCCCGTCAAAGACGCCCCCTCCGGTTATGGAGATGTTCTTCGCATCTTGTGCATGGATCGGAGATTCGCACCTGCGGGTGTCCAAGCCTTCAAAGACAGTTTCAATGATCGGATAAAAGTCACGGTCGGGATCGAAGATGACAATCGCATTCTCAGTGACATGCAGGTCGCAGTTGCTGAGGATCTCGACCGGACCGGTCAGCCAGATTCCGGAAGGGACGTTCAGATGCCCTCCTCCTTCGTCGAAAAGGTGGCGCATAGCCTTCGCGAAAGCTTCTGTGTTGAGGGTCACGCCGTCTCCGACACCACCGAAATCAGTCAAGTCGACCGTATAGTCCGGGATGGAAGGACGCGTAACTTTAGTCATCTCGAAGGGAAGTTGATCGTATAATGAATCAAATTCGCCCAGGGCATGAGCATCACCCGGAGAACAAGCACACAGCAACACGGCTGTCAAACCTGCCAAAAGCGTAAAAATGGGGAAAAAGTGAAATCGCATGGGTATGGTTGTTTTAATTCCATCAAATATAGATAATTTGTGTGCGAAAACAAAAACACAAAACATGATCAGATTTTAATTAATTTTTATAAATTTGCCTCGACAAACACGGTATCCTGCCGCCGGATCGGTAGATAATCGTTTGAAAGAGCCTCTTTCATTATATTTTTATATACAAACCAATTAAAAAGAGCAAATGAAATCATTTCTCAGATCGAATCGGAGAGTGCTGGTGGCACTCCTGACCTGTTTCTCCCTGTTCATCTGCAGTTCTTTACCGGCCCTGGGCCAAACCATTACCGGCAAGGTAGTCGATGCTGGCGGTGAACCTGTCATCGGAGCATCAATCATTGAACAGGGGACCATGAATGGTGTCGTCACGGACACTGACGGCAACTTCATGATCAATGTCGAACCGGGCACCGTCCTTGAGATCTCTTGCATCGGCTATGTCATGCAGACAGTCCAGGCGGCCCACAACCTCAACATCATCCTAGCGGAAGACACGACCCTCCTTACCGAGTCGGTCGTGGTAGGTTACGGCACCATGAAGAAGTCCGACGTCACGGGTGCCATGGTGAACGTGAGTGCGGAAGAACTGACCACGCGTCCAACCAATAACGTACTGGAAGCTCTGCAGGGCAAGGCGGCCGGTGTGGACATCCGGACCAACGAACGCCCTGGCGAAGTCGGCTCGGTGTACATCCGCGGACGACGCTCCCTGAATGCGTCCAGCAATCCACTCTATGTTGTTGACGGAATTCCCCTCATCAACGGAGCATTGGAATCCTTAAATCCGAACGACATCGAATCGATCGATATTTTGAAGGATGCCTCCGCAACGGCCATTTACGGATCCCGTGGAGCCAACGGCGTGGTGCTCGTCACGACCAAGAAGGGTAAGTCCGGTACAATCACCATGAGCTATGCTGGTTCGTTCACGGTCGAAGACATCGTTGACAAAGCCACTTGGATGACTGCAAGCGAATACATCGACTGGAGACGCACGGCCTACTACAACCTCGATCCGTCCAAGTATCCGAGCCCGAAGAACCCGACTCAGGAGAATGACTACCAGATCTTCAACGGAGGCGGAGACCCTTATGCATGGAGGAACATCATGAAGGGATGGGCAGGCGGCACCTGGGACGGCTCCAAGGTAGAAACTACCGACTGGATGGGACTCATTCTCCGTCCATCCCTCACCCACGAGCATACGTTAAGCGCCTCCGGCGGCAACAACAAGATGCAATCCTACATGTCTTTCGGTTATCTGAGCAACACAGGAACCATCAAAGGTCAGGGTTACAACCGCTATACCTTCAAGTCCAACAATGATTTCAAGCCATACGAATGGCTTTCATTCGGCGGAAACCTCAATGCCACTTACAGCGTGCAGGATTACGGACTGTCGGGTGCCGGCAATTTCCAAGGCGGATCTCAATCTTCCGCTTACGGGGTTGCCACGCAAGGATATCCCTATGCAGTTCCTTTTGACGATGACGGCAATCGAATCGAATTTCCGGGCGCCGACGACCGCGTCAAGAATGTATACGGGGAATGGAACTATCAAACCGACACCCGCAAGGTGTTCCGTGTCATGGGAAGCTTCTACGGACAAATCGACTTCGGCGAAATCTGGGAGCCGCTTGAAGGTTTTTCCTACCGGATCAACTTCGGACCTGATTTCCGGTACTCTGACCGCGGCCTGTTCGTTGCCAAACAGAGTTTCAACCGTTCAGGTTCCAACTATGCCCTCAACGACAAGTCCAACAGTTTCTCCTGGACCTTCGACAACCTCGTCTACTATAATCGGGAATTCGGAAGACATTCCGTGAATGTCACCCTGCTCCATTCGGCGGATAAATCAGACTACCGTTCCATGAACATGGATGCAGAGAATCTGCCTCTTGAGAGCGCCATGTGGAACAACATGGGCAGCGTAAGCGCCCTGCGCAGCTACGGTACCAGCCTCACAGAACGCCAGATGGAATCGTACATGGCCCGTGTGAATTATTCCTTCAACAATCGGTACATGATCACGGCTAGCGTCCGTCGTGACGGTGCGTCGCAACTTGCGGAAGGCCACAAATGGGCGACCTTCCCCTCCGTCGCTCTGGGTTGGAGAATCGATCAGGAAAATTTTATGGATTCCGTTTCCTGGATTGATCAGTTGAAACTCCGTGCCGGCTATGGCATCACGGGTAATGCCGCCATCGATCCCTACACGACGAAAGGGGCCATTGCAAGCATCTACTACCCTTACGGGACCTCCATCACCCAAGGCTATACCTTGTTCGACAACATGCTATTCAACAGAGATGACAGGTCACTCCCGATGGCAAACGAGAATCTTACCTGGGAAAAAACGGCCCAATACAACGCCGGACTTGACTTCAGCATCCTCGACGGACGAATCAGCGGTGTGTTCGACGTGTACAAATCGTACACGAAGGACCTTCTCATGAGCCAGAATATCCCTCCCCTCCTCGGTTACATCAGAACATACAACAACATCGGAAAAACCGAAAACTTCGGCTATGACATCACCTTGAATCTTGTCCCGATCCGCACCCGAGAGTGGGAATGGAGAGTCGACGTCAATGCGGCTTACACCAAGAGCAAAATCGTGGAACTTTCCAACGGAAAGGAAGACGACATCAACAACAATTGGTTCATCGACCAGCCCATCGGGGTAATCTATTCCTATCGGTCCGCCGGAATTTGGCAAGCGTCAGACAAGGCTTTGATGGACGATTTCAATGAGAAAGGAAACAATTTCCAAGTCGGCATGGCCCATCCGGTAGACCAGGATGGCAACACGAAGATCGACGCGTACGACCGGGTGATTCTCGGAAACACAATGCCGCTTTGGACGATGGGGATCAATACTGGTGTTTCCTTTCGGAACTGGACCCTCGACGTACAGCTCTATGGCAGGTTCAAATTCATCGACATGGGAGATGCACCTTGGGTCGGAGGCCGCTACAATGTCAGAAACTACGACTACTGGACAGAAGATAACACTGACGCAAAATATGTTAAGCCCATTTTCAGCGAAGCCGGCGCAGACATGTACTATCAAATCGTAGACGTCGGAGACCGATCCTACCTAAAAATCCGAAATGTCTCTCTGGGATACACCTTCCCAGCCAGAATGCTGAAAAACACGAACATCGGCAATCTCAAACTCTACATCCAAGCCAGGAACCTAGGTTCCATCTTCAACGGTTCGGAAGTCCGTGACATGGACACCGGACAGATGTACTTCAACAGAGGCTACACATTCGGTCTGAACATCTCTTTCTAATCCCTTTGCATCACGAATCATGAAATCCACAAAATACATAACAATCGTTTTGATGGCGGGTGCCCTAGTTCTTTCTTCCTGTAGCAAGGATTTCCTCAAAGAAGAACTCACCACCCAGCGTAACACGGACTACTTCAACACGAATGAAGGAATCGACGCTCTTACCGTGGGCGTCTATCAATACCTTAGATGGTATTTCTGCAACGAGGCCGCCTATTCCATGTTGAACTATGGCACGGACGAATATACTGTCGGAGCCGACAACTCCAACGGCCCCTGGAATGATTATTCCTCGGCGCTCGCCCCGACGGTAGCTACTGTCAACTCCAACACGGCCGCAGCCTCTACGCTTTGGAACTACATGTACACCGGCATCAACATCGCCAACACCCTGATAGACCGGATCGAGTCCGGCGTCTACACTGGAGGGAAGGCGAAAACAGTCGCCGGAACGGGTCACTTTATCCGCGGTTTCCATTACTACAACCTTCTGACCCAATACGGAAGCGTTCCCTTAAAGCTAACTCCCTCTACGACGGTTGAGTTTGAATTCGAACCAGCAAGCATGCCCGAGGTCTTCGACCAGATTGAAAAAGATCTGACCGCAGCCTTCGACGAACTTCCTGAAAAAGCCAATAAGCAGGGAGAAATTACCAAATCGGCCGCCGCCCATTTTCTGGCCAAAGCGTACCTGTGGAAGGCGTCCGAGCTCAACAACGACTGGAACTCGTCCACCAAAAACTCGGACTTGGACAACGTTATCAAATATGCGCAATACGTCATTGATCGGCATCCGCTTGCACCGAACTTCAAAGATCTGTGGGACTACGACAAACCGGACGGCGCAAATGAACAACTGGACGAAATTGTCCTTGCAGCACAATTCACACAGGATGCTTCCACCTGGAATGTTGGAGGAGCGATGTTCTTCTACTCCTGTTCGCAGTACCGGGATCTTCCCGGGATGTTCCGCGATGTCCCCGGGGGACGGGAATACAACCGCCTGCGCACGACCTATTATACCATCTATCAATACGACCTGGTTAACGATTCCCGTTTCTGGAAGAGCTTCCGCACCAAGATGAATGTCTGCAAGGAACTTAAAGGCTATGATCCCGGAATAGACCGCGGATTGATGTATGTCGTCAACCAGCCCGGTGACGACCGCTTCGAGGGCGTGTTGCACAACATCGCGAACAAAAACAATCTTCTGGACGCCGAACTAAATCGTCCGGTTGCGACGTCATTCGTGTTCTTCCCGAAAGGGACGACCCGGTATGACATTCCCATGGAACAGGACGTGCACAACAACGGGAAGAAATATTTCCCGATGTGTACGAAATATGTCGATGGGTCAAGAGAATCCATCGCTGACAGCCACTCCTTCCGGGACGGGATCCTAGCCCGCTCTGCGGAAGATTACTTTTTGCTTGCGGAGGTATACCTCCGAAAGGGCGACTACCAGAATGCGACCAAAACATTGAACGTGATCCGCGCGCGGGCAGCCTGGAAGGCGGGAGAAGACCGTGCGGAACATGTCGACGGCGGACAGGCCTGGTACAATTCCATCAAGGCAGGAGCTACCATCAAGGATGTCAGCAGTTATTGCAACCGCAACTCCTACTATGAGTCGAACAACCTGCCCGTCGGCTCAATGGATGCCCAGCCCTCCGACTTGACGGTGAGCGATATCAGCAATGTCACCAAACTCCCAGCTCCAGATCAAGAGATCGTGAAACATCTGGGGCTCAGTTCCGCCTACGATGTAGCTCTTTGTTTCCTGCTCAATGAAAAAAGCCGGGAGATGTCCCTCGAACTGGTCCGCTGGGTGGACTTGGCGAGAACCAAGACCCTGCTCCCCCGCGCAAAGGCCTATAACAAGGAGGCTGCCGCGAACATCCAGGAAAGGCATTATCTCCGTCCGATTCCGCAGTCTTTCCTCGATGTCCTTAGACGAGACGGAAAGGCACTCAGCGATGCAGAAAAGAAAGAACTCCAGAACCCGGGCTACTATTAGCAACGTGCGGATTGCTGATTATTAACAATACAATCCATGAGGACAATTTTTCTTTCTTTTGTATCTGTTGTCGTGGCTGTGGCAGCGAATGCTG
>JGI24712J26585_10000939_pt1 | contig 25089 bp, 23 predicted proteins | sample BioPla3DNA2_FD_26585 | JGI IMG/M metagenome (IMG submission 26585)
TAACGGGTACCGTTTCTGGACATTGTTTAACACACCTTTCTTATAAATATTTTAACGTGTTAAACTTTCCGTGTCCACACTTATATACTAACATCAATAAAATCCATAGAATCTTACATAATATGTACCTAAATTAAATCTATAAATATCTAATCGTAAATTTATAATGAATATTTTACTGCCACTTTTTAGCCTTTTCTGTTTGTTTTTTCTTCTCAATCTTTATTTGACAGCTTTATTTCAATAAAAATATAGGTGGGACATTTTTCAAGGTTAAAAACCCCCACTTTTAAGTCCCACCTTTCTACTATAACTTTATTAGTTGTTTTTTATAATGATTCTTAAAATTTATTTCCTATTAGTTACCATGATTTTTCCATTTGTCTTTATTGCTAATTAATCCTCTTATTAAAAATTCAACTTTTTTGACCTTAAATTTAGCTAAATCTAATGTTACCCTAAAATCTTGTATTTCACTCCCACCAAATACATTACCCATTTCAACGTATGATGTAACAACTATCTCATCAATTTTTACTTCGAAAAAGCTTGGACTATATTGTTGAAATTGAGTCATTTTGGGTCTATTTACCTTTTTTAAAACTACTGGTTTTACAATATTCTCCCATATATGCACCCTTTGTTCTTCTGTGATTTTTCCTGTTATTAGATTTTTAAAGCTCATACCCATCCCCCTATATAAATCTTATTATCACAATTAATCAATCACTTAAAATATTTATATGTTATAATTACTACCTACATAATCTCTATCACTTTTTACCTATTAAGGAAATATTGCTCCCTTGCTACTTGTAGTAGTCCATGACATATCTTCAGCTAAAACAGACAAATCCTCTGGCTGTGTGAAATTATCTTCTATCCATTGATAAAAACTTGATGAATCAAACTTTATCTCAGTTATACTTCCATCTACTGTTGATATACCCACCTTATCAGCTCGTGGCTTACTAAAATAATTGTTAATAGTATTAATCCCCAAATGAAAATTATCCCAATCAGAACCTGTTGTTTTACTAATTCCATCAGTATTATAAAATACAATATGTACTGAAGAGATATTGAAATCTATATTTTCTCTATGTTTATATAATTCATGAACTATATTAAATACTATTTCTGAACATATTTCTTTATCTGTTATTCTTGTTCCTTGTTCTGAGATAATGCTTAACTGTAACGAATAGGGATTATCTATTTTTGTCTTCCCATCAGTACTATCATTATGCACATATACTTTCGACCCATCCCCGTAATCATTAAATTTACCTTTATTGTTTAATACTTTCAAGCTATTTAACTTCTCTACAATATTTTCTTTTGTCCATATTTCACTATCTTCGGATATAGTCTCATCCTCATCATCTTGTTTGTTAATTTGATTTTCATTAACGTCCTTTTCTACACTTGCTTCATCTTCCTTATTGACTTCATCTATTGCATTAGCTTCTTCAGCTGCTTCATCTAAAATTTCGTTTTCTTCTATTACATTTTCTTTTTTATTATCTTCTTGTGCCCAATCCCAAACTGAACCTGTAAGATTTAATATAGGAAATGATATAGCATATAATCCAATGCATACTATAATTGTTGCTAAATAAGATTTTACCTTTTGCTTATCATGTTTCTTAGTTATAAAACCATATAACAAAGATACCCCTATAAAGGCAGCAATTAAAATTGAAAGATACTTAAATGCTAATCCTATTAATGCAAGTATTCCTATACCTGCCCAAAATATTAGAGCTATTATAATAAGAATACCTATAATACCAAGTATATATTGCATATCAACCCATCTCCTCTTTTCTAATTTTTAATCTTACCATTAATTATATACAAAAACATGGTAAAATCAATCTTATGTACTTTTTCCATACCCGTATAGTTAAGAAAATAAGGATAATAAAAGACTTTCTCCCTTACTTTCTTATTAATGAGTAACACATTAATAAATATTATACCATAAGTTGCCAATGTAATAAGACATAATATCTTGATTATTCCAATAATATGTTGTAATTTAATACTTATCCTAATTCTTGCTATTATTATACCTTATCCTTTTATTCTTGCATAAGAAGCTTCAAACTCTATTCTACAAGATTAACCTATTATGTCCTATAAAACTATGTATAATAATATAGGACGCGAATTAAATTCACGCCCTATATTTTATATTGTTTATATAAATTTAATAATTATCCTCAATCCTAAAATAACATTTCATCTTCTTCATCATCATACTCATCTTGTTTCTGCTCCTGCCACAATAACCACATACCCCTATTATCCATATTATTACTATCATATAGTGTTCCTGATACTGTAAATCCAAGATGTATACTATCCATAAGATTTCTTACTTCTATTTCTTCTGCCCCCCTTTTCACTAACACCTTTACCCAATTTTCTAAACTAAGTTTATTTTTAAATCTTTCCTCTTTATAATCTTCATCTAATATATACTTTACACTATATACCTCTCTATCCCATTTAATATCCTTATTCCACCCACCAAAACTATAGGCTGCATTTGGTCTTAGTTCAAAACCTACTACCTCACCATCTATTATAACCGCTACATTATCTCCCTCTCTATAATACCCCAATGCATTTTCTAATGCATCAAAAGATATAAAACTCTTTAATTTCCAAGTCCTATCTTTACCCTCCAGAGTTCCATATACATCTTGTCTACTAAAGCTATATATTATAAATCTTGGTATAGTAATAGTTCTATCTTTGCTTTCCTTACCTATCCCCATATAGTTACCTTGTACTATCTCTATTTCTTCTACTGTTAGCTTAAGGCTACTATTGTTTAGGATATATTCAACTAACTCATGTATCTCTGTTCTCAACAATCCTTCCCTCTTTAAAGCCTCTTTTGTTGCTGTGTATATCAATTGTCTTAATGTTGTAGTTCTACTCATACCTGATTCTCCTTTCTTTTGTTTTCTTTTTTTCTTAGTTGTATTTATTGCTATATTGACTTTATGTATACGATTTTTTCTACTTCTGGCTTATCTCTTTTTCCTATTTGTCAAACTTTCTTTCTCCCCCTATATACTTTTATTTATATGCATCCATTTATGCATACCTTTTAGTCTTAGATGTCTAAAATATGTGAATTTTATAGACATGATAAGGAAAAAAGCTTTTAAATTATTTTTAAACTCTTTTATTTTATTGGTCACATCTTAACGGATTCAATAAACATTTACAAGTCATATAAAAAAAGACAACCTTATGGTTGCCTTGATTACACTATTCTTCTTATTTTATCTATTTGACCATCCCTTAGATATAAAATAAATTCTACTCTTTTACTCAATTCTATTAGATTTTGTTGTAGGGTTATTTGTGATAGGGTTCTCCATATCACAAGATAGCGTTTCGCTTGAGAAACTCTCGCGCCGAGCGCGGTCGGCAAAGTCGACAAAATACAATATAAGCGAGTGTGCATTCTGCCCGGAGGTCTTTTAATTGCATAGGAAGTTCGGAGGAACTTCCTTGTAATTAAAAAGAAAGTACCGATGTATATCGCACCGGTACTCTCGTTTTCTTTTTATTATAATAGGGGGGTTCTTCACAATAGATTAATCTATTTTGATAACAGCCTTTACAACGTCTTGCTTGTTGTTAATAACATATTGGAATGCTTCTGGTGTCTTTTCAAAATCAAATTCATGGGTTACAATGCCGGAAATATCAATTAGGCCCTGTGCAACTGCTTTAATCGCAATTGGATAAATGTTTCTGTAACGGAATACTGATTTGATTTCTGCTTCTTTAGCTAAAATCTTTGCAAAGTTATAGTCAATGATGTCTTCAGGTGCCATACCAACTAAAACAATGGTTCCTCCGGTTTTTACGATATATGCTGTTTGTTGAATAGTGATTTTGGAACCAGCTGTTTCGATTACAACATCTGCACCTTTGCTGTTGATTTTGCTATAGGTTTCAAGTGTATTCTCGTTAGCTGCATTAATAACACGGGTTGCTCCTAATTTCATTGCAACATCCAAACGTTTTTGTAATACGTCTACTACGGTAATGTCTGTTGCGCCATAAGCTTTACAAGCCAGTAAGGTTACAAGACCAATACAACCTGCTCCTAGAATCACTACGGAACTTCCTAATTTTACATTTCCTTGAGCTGCTGCGTGCATACCTACTGCCAAAGGTTCAATTAAAGCACCTTCTTTAGTGGATATATTATCAGGAAGTTTGAATGCCATGTTTTCAGGATATGCAATATAATTTTCTAAACATCCGTGATATGGGGGGGTTGCTAAGAATTCTACATCAGGACATAAATTATATTTTCCTGATTTACAAAATTCACATTGTCCGCAAGTTTGACCGGGCTCCAGAGCCACTTTGTCTCCAACTTTTAAAGTTTTTACGTCTTTTCCTATTTCAACTACTCTACCAGAACATTCATGTCCTAAGATAAAATCTCCTTCTACTACAAAGTCACCGATTTTACCATGTTCTAAATAATGAACGTCCGAACCGCAAATGCCAACATATTCAAGTTTAATTAATACTTCGTTATCTTTAATTTTTGGCATTTCTACATCTCGAAGTTCCATTTTGTTGAGATCAGTCATAAAGAAAGCTTTATTTTCCATACGATCTATCCTCCTATCTTTCGTATAATTATTCTGTAATTAATCCTCTTTCTTTGTATATTTTGATATATTCATCAACATTATCCTTGGTAATAAGAGGAGCAGCGATATCTGTATCGATTTGCTTTTCTTCACCAGTTAATAATCTGTGAGCTGTGTCTAAGATTAATTCGGATAAGTCAATAGCAGATTGTAAGCAAGTAGCTGTCATTTTTCCTTCTTGGATTAAGAGTAAAGCTTCTGCAGTACCATCTACACCATAAACAAATATGTCTTCATATCCTGGTTTGCCGGCTACAACTTCTAAAGCACCTGCTGCCATGTTGTCATTCATTGAAATAATTGCATCAATTTCTCCATGAGCGATTACCCAGTCTTCCATAAGTGCCATTGCTTCGTCTTTGTTCCAGTTAGCAAAGTCTTCAGCAACAATCTTTACATCAGGTCTTTTATCAAAGAATTCCGCTTGCCATGCTTTTCTTCTTTCATCTGCGTGGAAGTTACCGGATGGTCCATTGAGTACAACGACTCTTGCATTTTCTGGTATTTGTTCCAAAGCAAGTGTTGCATTTACAGCTGCTTGTTTGTATGGATCAGCGTCTACGGAGGATGCTCCTTCTATTCCATCAATTCTTGCATTGGTAGTAATGGCTATAATACCATTTTGAACAACTTTTTCAACATAAGGTCTTTGTGCTTCTCCGTTATTAGGTTGCACAATGATTGCATCATATTTACTAGAAATCGCATTTTCTATAGCTGTATTTTCTTTTTCATCATCTGCTTGTCCATCAAAAACATCCAATGTAATATCATCATATTCTCCTGCTTCAGCCATAATTTCATTTGCTAGCCAAGCTGCGAATGAATCGGACTGTGCTCTGGCGATATATGCTACTCTGTAGCCGCTTTTTTTAGTTTCATCTTTAGCAGGAGTTTCTGAGGATGTGTTATTGCTGCCGCCACTGCCGCACCCCACTAATAAAGACATTGCCATAATTGCAGTTAACCCCATTGCTATTAATCTTTTTTTCATAATTCATTACCCCTTCCTTTGATTTAATTTAAATTTAAATTTAATTGCTTGTCTTGTTTCTCTTCCACTAAAATTACTTTTGAAGTCTTTTTAGATTTAGAGCGAATATCCCAAATTACTGCTAAAGCTATAATTGCACCTTTTACAATCTGTTGCACATATGAATCTACCCCTGTAAGATTCATAATGTTGTTAAGAGAACCAATAATGAATGAGCCTGCTAAGGTTCCCATTGTTGTTCCAATTCCTCCTGAGAAACTGGTTCCCCCTACAATTGCTGCTGTTAATCCCTCCATTTCGTATCCTACTGCACCGTTTGGTAACCCTGCATTTACACGGGACATAAAGAGTACCCCAGCAATACCAACTAAAATCCCATTGATAATGAAAACCTTATATTTTACCAGTTTTACATTAATTCCTGAAGCAATGGATGCTTCTTCATTTCCACCGATGGCATATAGAGAACGTCCGAGGGCTGTATGCCTTAGCAAGTAGTAAATAATAACCGTTATGACTGCCAGGAATATGATCGGTGTTGGGATTCCAAGGATATCTCCCTGTCCAAAAACTACATACTTTCCTAATTGTAAGATATTTTGTCCTTTAGTATATAGGAGTGCTGCACCTCTCGCTACCGTCATCATTGCTAATGTTGCAATAAAAGGTGGAGCTTTGAAATTTGTAATCATGACTGCATTAATCAAGTTACAAATTACTGCAACTAGTATTGCTATAAGAAATGCTCCTATTAAAGAGCCGGTAGCCTTATAAAAGCTTACTGATAATACCCCTGCTAATGCCAATACAGAACCTGCTGATAAGTCCAACATTCCGCTGATAATTAAAATCATTTCTCCGTATGCTAAAATTGTTCCTACTGCCAGCTGTCTGGCAACATTGGTGAGATTGTTTTTTGTTAAAAAGTTTTTATCAAGAAGACTGCAAATCACAACCATAAAAATTAAAACAATGAAAATCGAGTATTTTTCCATTATTTTGCTTTTCTTAAATTTTTCAACCATTTTCTCCCCTCCATTTCTCTAGTCTACGTTGCAAACTTCATAATCTTTTCTTGTGTGAATTCATCTCTTTGTAATTCGCCGGTAATTCTTCCCTTGTTCATAACATAAATTCTATCGCACATACCGATTAATTCAGGAAGCTCCGAGGAAATCATAATAACGCTTTTGCCTTGCTTTGCCATATCCGTCATCAATTTATAGATTTCAAACTTTGCTCCTACGTCAATTCCCCTTGTAGGTTCATCCAGTATGAGTATGTCTGGTTCTAACAGCATCCATTTTGCTAATAATACTTTTTGTTGATTTCCTCCACTTAAGGATTGTATGGTTGTTTCTAAAGTAGGCGTCTTTACATTCATTTTTTTAAAGTAGTTGCCAACCATTTCTTTTTCCTGTTTTGAATGCCAATACCCTCCATAGAAAAATTTTTGCAAACTGGAAATGCTGGCATTTTCCATTACGCTTCTAACAGGAATAATACCGTATCTTCTTCTGTCTTCAGAAAGCATTACCATTTTATTGGCTATACTGTCATGTACACTTTCTATTTTTACTTCTTTCCCATGGATTTTTATTTTCCCTGATGTGATTGGGTCTAGACCAAATAAGGAACGCATAAGTTCTGTTCGACCTGCTCCCACCAGCCCTGCAAATCCTATAATTTCTCCTTTTTTCACATGGAAATGAATATCCTTGAAAACTCCTTTACTGTACAAGTTCTCTACTTCTAAGATGTTTTCTCCTATTGGACATTCTTCTTTCGGATAAACATTGGTGATTTTTCTTCCTACCATTAAAGCAATAACATCATCCATTGTAAGATCCTTTGCCGGATGACTGGCTACTACTGTTCCATCACGGAAAACAGTGATATCGTCTGCTATTTGGAATACCTCATCTAATTTATGAGAAATGTAGATGATGCTAACCCCTTTTTTCTTTAACATCGCAATCTTTTCAAATAGCTTTTCAACTTCTCTTTGAGTGATTGCCGAGGTAGGTTCATCCATAACAATAATGCTTGCATTGTTTGAAATTGCTTTGATGATTTCTAACATTTGTATGTCTGATACCGTTAAAGTTTTTAGTTTTTGATCTGGCTCATAGGGCAAATCTTCGTCTTTTAAAAACTTAATGGTATCTCTTCTGAGTTTCTTCCAATCAACTTTTCCGAATTTATTTGTAGGGAGTCTGCCTAAAAATAAGTTTTCTTCAACGGACATCTCCGGAACATAGTTTAACTCTTGAGCAATCATTGCTATTCCGTAGCTTGCCGCTTGGATCGGATTTTGTATTTTTACGGGCTTTTCATCAATAAAAATTTGTCCTGCATCTGGTTTATAAATTCCGTTGATAATTTTCATTAATGTTGATTTCCCTGCACCATTCTCTCCGCACAGGGCATGAACGGTTCCTTTTCTTACAGAGAAATCAATCTTATCTAAGGCTTTTACTCCTGGAAAGGATTTTTCAATATTTGAAACTCTAAGCTTGATTTCCTGACTCATGTTATCCCCCCTTCGAGAGTTTTTGAATTCAATCTCTTTTGCAAGATTGATTGTGTAATAACTATAACAAAATCTATTCTTTTATATCAGTGATATCCTTAAGGAGTTTTTAGACGATTTTGCTGTGAATTTTTTGTCAATTATGAGATTAGTATTATTTTGCTCCACTTTAGTATTTTTTTACGAAAAAAAATCCTCCGAGGAGGATTTTTAATAAACTTCTATGCTATTTTAAGTTTTTTCTATATTCGGTCACTGTCATACCTACGATTTTTTTAAAGGTTTTACTAAAATATTGCTGATCCGAAAAACCGACTAAATCGTAAATTTGGCTTACCGTATTATTGGTATCCCTTAAATACTCTTTTGCTTTTTCGATTCTTTTTTTATTGATATAGGACACAAAATTCGTGCCTTCTTCTTTCTTAAAAAGATAGGATAAATAGTATTTTGATAATCCTACATAGTCAGCCATATCCTCTAAAGTGATTTTCTCCTGAAAATGCTCGTCTATATAATCTTTCACCTTTTGGATCATATAGGCGGAGTTTTCTGTTCCTGATACTTCTAATCTTTCTAAAATCTCTTTTGTAAAGTCTCTCATAATTTGGAGCAGTGTACTAATGTGATTCGCATTTAAACTGTATTTAGGATACTCATAAATTTTTTCCCCTTCATCTTGATTCAAACAAAATTCAAATCGTTCTATGATATCCCCAAGCATGTGGGATATATATAGTTTTCCGTCCATGGAAGGAATACTATTCGCCTTTAATTCATCGACTAATTTCAATAAGAATTCATCAATCTTTTTACGATCAGATTCTTCTATATAATGAATCAAATCTTTCTTATATTCCGGGCTGATAACATTTCTAACTTTTTTGTCCCCTGGATTATAATTCTTTGGAGTAATCATTTCTCCGGGATTACAGTAAAACAGATAATCAATCGCCTTATAAAACCAATCTATTTCTGACCTTAATACCATTGCCTTGGAATATAGATCGGTACATACTCCAGTCACTTCAATATTAAAATATTGTTCTACGGATTTTTTGATAAATTCAAATAAGCCTTTTATATCTTTTTCATGGATTTTCTCTTTTGCTAAGAAACAAGTAATAGAATTCCCAAAAGGTTTAATTAGGTAAGTCCATTTGTCTTCTTCTAATTTATTTGTAAACAATTGATAACAGGCTAGAATTATGTTTTTAATTTGTTCTTGAGAATACACCTTTTCATACAAACTAATACTAAAGTCTAATTGGAAGCAACAATAATTCCATCCTGCAATGGGTATATTAAGTTGAGAAAAATCATTAACGACATCTTCTTCAGGCTTTTCTAAACTTAAAAACCTTCCAAGAGCCAACTCCTCTTTTTTAATGCTTTCCTTTACCTGCTCTTCTTCACTCTTGCCTTCTTGGTCTAGTTTTTCTTTAATCTTTTTTAATGTGGCAACCAACTCTTCTTCTTTTAGCTCAGCCTTTAAAATATAATCACTTACTTGAAACTTTAAAGCATCTCTTGCATAATCAAATTCATCATAGCAAGTTAAAACAACAACCTGAGCATCTTCATTGGTTTCTTTAATTTTTTTAGTCAACCATAATCCATCTTTTTTAGGCATTTTTATGTCTGTAATGACTAAATCCGGATTCAAAGTTAAATATTTATTAAATGCATCTTCGCCATTACTCGACTCCCCAATGATTTCAAAGCCATATGCATTCCAGTCTATCATAGATTTTAACCCTATTCTAACGATCATTTCATCATCAACAATCAGTACTTTATACATTGATTTCACCCCTCCCAAAAGTATTAGTATACTTCAGGAATTTCTATTATAATCCTTGTTCCTACTCCCTCTTTTGTATCAATGACTAAACCATATTGCTCACCATAGTACAATTTAATTCTGTTGTTTACATTGTTTAAACCTACTGTGCTAAATTTGTTTATATTCTTTTCTTCTTTAAATATGTTCTTTAGGATCTCCGGACTTATTCCTTTACCATTGTCTTCGACCACTATTCTAAGGAGATCTTCATAAGGATAAGTATAAATTTTGATATGCAGTGTTTCTTCACGCTCGTCATCCATACAATAAATCAATGCATTCTCCACAATTGGCTGTAATATTAGTTTAGGAATCATAATCTTATGATATTTGTCCTCTATTTCATATTCTATAATAAAATCCTGATTAAATCTTAGTCTTTGGATTAAGATATAGTTTTTCACATACTCTATCTCTTCCTCCAACGTAATCATTTTTTTTCCTAAACTAATGCTGACTCTAAGGAGTTTTACCAGTGCTACAATTGCATTGCTGATGCTGTGTTCTCCTTTAATCTGGGCCATCCAGCGAATGGTGTTCAAAGTATTGTACAAGAAATGAGGATTAATTTGTGCATGCAAGACTTCTAATTCCAGTTCATTTTTCTGCTTTTCTGAATTAACGACATCCTCCATTAGCCCCTTAATTTTAGAAACCATTCGATTAAACTTATCGCCTAATTCGGTAAACTCATTGTTTCCTTTTACATCAACATATACTAAGAAGTCCCCTTTTTCTACCTCTTTCATCTTTTTTATGATGTCTCTGATGGGTTTGGTAATCTCTGATGAGAAATAATGAGCCCCACCATAAGTTACTAAAATAAATATAAACCCTATAACCATAACACCTATTTGCAACTTTCGCAAATCAGCATACAACTCACTTTTAAGAATCGTTTTAACTAAAATCCATTTTCCTTTATTGCAGGTGGAAAAAATGGCCACCTTCTCTTCTCCGTTTTCCACATATTCTACATAAGAACGATTATCTTGAGTAAAAATCTTATCCATGACGTCCTTTATATAAAGGCTGTCCATTGGTATATTGTTGGATTGACTTATCATTTCGCCGTCTACGGTACATATAAATACTTGGCTGCCGTCCTCTGCTAAACCGCTGTAAATCTGTTTAAGTACCCATTCGTCCAAATCTACCGTCATATATCCCAGTTCCTCCAGGGAATTTACGTCCACTATTTTTCTATTGAGAGAAAAGCAATTTTTCGTAACAACACTGGAGAGAACTTTGATATACCTTTCTTGTGTAGGAAACCAAATGATTTCTCCACTGCTATCCTTAAGTTCTTCTCTCGGAATAATATTAACGCCATTCCTTTTTTCAGCTCCGGCATAATAAAATTCTCCGTTAATCATGATATAAATACCATCAATATCATCTCTGGAGGAAAAATAACTTCTTAATATTTTTTCAAATTCTGATCTATTTCCCCTTTGCATTAATTCTGAGAACTCGTAGGTTAAAAATATGGAGTTAGAAAATTTTTCAACATCATTCAAAACATAATCAATATTTGAAGCAGCTGTCTTAACTGATTGCCTGGCTGTATCCGCATATTGTTTGATAATTAAACTGTATACATAGTAAAAGACCACTAAGAAAATGATAAATGGTACTATAGAAAAGCTAATGGTTGCAATTAAAAGTTGATCTCTAAAGCTACTCCTGTATTTCGTATTATTCTTTCTCATAGTGCAAATCCTTCTTAATGTATTCTTCCCAATCTTTCTCTATTAAATGAACCGTTTCTTCCGGAGTCAAATTCTCTTTAATCATATGGTGGAGATGATCCATCATAATCTTTTCAAAAGCATATACATTTCTATATTTAGGTCTATAGTACGCATTTCTTTCTTTTTGTGCAGAAATCGAAGCATAAGCGTGATCTATATAAGCCATATAGGATGCCTCAATTAATCTGTATAATTCATTTCTGGAAGGCATATTGCCTCCTTCTATATCTAATAACACCTTCATTTGAATTTGAGGAGAAGTTGCCCATACAATAAAAAGCCAGGACGCTAATTTTTTCTCTTCGCTGATATTGGCATTGATTCCAATTCCTGAACCGCCGTATATATTGGCACTTCTTTTGGTGCCATAAGGTAAAATACTATATCCAACCTTGCCTTTGACTTTTGAAAGGGATTCATTCTCCATAATCGCAGCATTCTCATCCCAGTTAATCATCATAGCAACTTTTCCTTCTGAAAAAAGGTCTGCTAATTCACTCCAATTGATGCCTTCCATTCCAACGGGAGATAAAGCGGCCAATCTTTTATAAACAGACAGAGCTTCCATAAATTCAGGAGTATTCACCGTAAGCTGCGTTGGCTTGTCTATTCCTAAGGTATTTACATTCTCATCCGCAAAATAATCCGCTCCATAAGCGCTCATAATGTTGGAGAACTCACAATAAATTGAATTATGAGGTGCGGACATGGATACGCTGCTATATAATATTTCTGACTTAGGCACATTCTTATCAATCCACTCAGCAATCTCAATATATCTCTCCCAAGTAAAATCACTGCTGTTTGGGAAAGGGTCATAACCTAAATCAGCCATCATGGCTTCTTTGTATTTTTCAAAAATATCTTTTCGATAATAAAAAATCATCGAGGTTGTATCAAAAGGAATGGCATACAATTTATCCTGATTGATAAAATAAGAGCAAATATCTACATAATTCTTTGCGAAGCTTTCAATACCTCCTACAAGATGAGGCAGTTGTTCGTTGTTCTCAAAGGTATTCAAATCCTCTAATTGGCTGCTAAAACGGGTTAAAAATTGATATGGATCGACGTAAAGCAATTCATATTGTGAAGTCTTAGATATAAATTCCATATTCATTCGTTCCACCAAGGTATCAAAATCCATGCTTCTGATATTTACATGAATTCCCGTAGCTTCAGTAAATTTCTCAACTTCTTTCATAAGTACGCTGGCATTGATATTGTTTTCTACTAGAAAATCCAATACCACTCCTTCACATTGCCTCCAATCAAAATCTTTCGGAGCCATAACTGGACTAAATATAGTGTCTCTATCTCCAAATAATTGTGGAACCAATTCTATTTCTTGCTTTTCTATGTCTTTCTTTTCATGATGAAAGGCATCATATGACATAATCAATAAAACTGCTATTATACTGACTGCAAGTATAACTTTTTTTATGATAAATCACTCCTTCTATGCAAGATTCCGATAAAATCTTAGTCTTATGACGGATCAAAGTTAGTCCCACAATATAAAATCATCCATAAACAACAAAAAAAGTATCAGTATGTTAATAGTTTTCCAACTTTGTTCCTTAATATGTTGCCATACCATCCAGTTGAAAACTATTTAAGAGAATCTCCTCTGCAAATAATAAGTGAATTAGTCTTCCATCGATTCTCTATATCCTGATACTTTTTTAAAGGTACCGTTCATTTTATCTAAAGTACTTCTGCCGTACAACTTCATACATCAATACTCCGGCAGCTACAGATGCATTTAAAGAAGTAATCTGCCCATACATGGGAATCTTTACGATAAAATCACATTTTTCTTTTACTATCCTGCTTACTCCTTCTCCTTCGTTTCCGATTACTAAGGCTATTGCTCCCTTTAAATCTGTTTGATACATATTTTCTCCATCCATATCGGCACAGGCAATCCATACTCCTTTAGCCTTCAGATCTTCGATTGTACGCGCAATATTTGTAACTTTTGCAACCGGTACATACTCTATTGCCCCTGCCGAAGCTTTTGCAACTACGGCGCTAAGGCCAGCCGATCTTCTTTTAGGGATGATAACCCCATGAGCACCAGAAATATTGGCAGTTCGTATAATGGCCCCTAAATTATGGGGATCTGTAATACCATCCAGTATGATGATAAATGGCTTTTCCCCTTTTTCTTCGGCATTTTTAAGAATATCTTCGACCTGTGCATATTTATGGGCGGATACAAATGCGATGACTCCTTGATGTTTTTTAGTCTCTGACAGCTCGTCCAATTTAGATTTTGCAACGGTTTGAATCACAATGCCTCTATTTTTAGCTTCAGCAATGATCTTCTTTATAGACCCTTCCGTGTTTCCCTGCTGAATCAAAATCTTATCTATGTCTCTCTCTGATTTAAGAGCTTCTAATACAGCGTTTCTTCCCTCTAAGTGCAGCGAGTCTTCTTCAAATGTTTTCATGTAAAAACTCCTTTCTTTTTGTTCATAATAAATACTGTATTTCAGTTATTTTGCTGCAAAGGATGTTTGATTATGACTGGCATAAATTCTAGCGATATTAAAAAACACATTTTAAAAAGTACTTACCCGGTTGCTTTAACCGGGGCAGGCATAAGCGTAGCCAGCAGCCTACCTACTCTCTCAAGAGATTATCAGGGCATTCCTATTAAAAAAATCATGGAAAGATCTTTCTTTAAGGTAAGTCCCCATATATTTTATGATTTTTATCGAGAGATTCTCCGTTGGAGAAACTGCACTCCCAATGCAGCTCATTATACCCTCTCTAAATATAATATTTCAATCATTACGCAAAACATAGACGGACTGCATCAAAAAGCCGGAAGCAAAAATGTACTAGAAATCCATGGAAATCTTAACTTTTTAATATGTGAATGCTGTAAGCACTACTTTCCTTTTGATCTAGTATATCATCATAAGCTTCCGACCTGTCCAAAATGTTTTAGTATTTTAAAACCTGATATCGTTCTCTATGAAGAACAAATCCACCATTGGGAAAAAGCCGTTTGTGAATTTAAAAAGGCTGACTTGGTTTTAATCATCGGCACTAGCTTAAAGGCTTTTCCTGCTAATCTGCTTCCATCTATTGCAGCCAAACGAGGAGCAGATACCATAATCATCAACGAAAACGCCGAAAAAATATTATGTTTCTAGTTTTTTAGCAGATTTAGCTTTCTTAAAATACTTGCCACCTTTTCTCCCTTTGGAATCATCTTAAAGTCTTCTTCTTTAAGATATCCTGTTAAAATTAGCATTCCCCCGTAAACCAGAACACCAACACCAACTGCACATAATGTAGAAATGCTGTTGCCTGTAAATCTGTGTAATAATTTATAAAAATAAAAAGTCGTTGCAGTCATGAATACTGTTGATATGACTGGCTTTAATATTACATAAGAAAAATCAATTTTATATCCCGAATGTTTCTTTACAGATAAATAGTTCAGTAATGAAAAAATACCATATCCAATGATAGAACCAATAGCTGCTCCATTTACTTTTAAAGGTCCTGCTACCAATGTGTAATTGACGACAGCTTTTCCTATAGACGCAATAAACAGGTTAATTACAGGAATATAGAATTGTCCCATTCCTTGAAGTACTCCGGTAAATGCCTGTCCCAGCATAATAAAGATTAAGCTGATACTCATTAAAGCCAGGACATCTGCGCCTGCATCAAATTTTCCGTAAATCAAACTCATTACAGGCTGTGCCAAAACTGCCAAACCTGCTGCAGAAGGCAATCCCAGTAAAATTGCAAATCTTGTTCCAAGTTCTATTTTATCATGTAATTCTTTATTATTCTTTTTCTCTACAGCTTCAGCAATACTTGGGACAATTCCAACGACCAATGCCATACTGAAAGTCAGAGGAATATTTACAAAAGTTGAAGCTTTTCCGATTTGACCGAACAAATCTACTGCTTCAAGATTAGTCGCACCTGCATCGATTAATCTTCTTACCACCAGTGCAGAATCTACCCAATTCATTACAGAATTGATTGCTGCGCCAACTGAAACAGGAAAAGCAATATAAATAATGGTTTTAGATATTGATAAAAATGAAAGCTTTAACTCTTTTTCGTCACTTCGAGATATTTTTTCTAAAAGACCTTTTCTTTTTCTAAAATATATTGCAGCTAAAATAGCTGTCCCAGCGATACCTCCTGCAGCTGCCCCAAAAGCTGCGCCTCCTGCAGCCAAAGCAACCCCTTTGCCTGCCTGCATAAAGTAATAGGCTGCTCCTAAACCAAAGATAACTCTGGCAAAGTTTTCTATAATTTGAGAAACTGCTGTAGGGAACATGTCCTGCATTCCTTGAAAATATCCTCTAAAAGCCCCCATCATACCAATGAAAATGGGTGCAAGAGCAAGTCCCCATAAAGCATATTTACTTTCAGGCACCCAGCCTTGTACTTTAATCAGCCAGTCTGCTCCAAAAAACATTAGTGATGAAGCCAAAAAGCCAATAATAATCAAAAGCAGAAAAGTATATTGAAATATCTTGTGTGCTTCTTTATATTTCTTATGAACCAGTTTCTCGGAAACAATTTTTGATACTGTAGATGGAATCCCTACATAGGAAACTGCTATCATCAGTGTATATATAGGATAGGGCATTTGATAATATCCCAGTCCGGTATCTCCGATTAAATGGGTCAACGGTATTCTAAAGAAAGCACTTAAAATCTTTGCAATAATTCCTCCAATAGAAAGAATAATTGCCCCCTTAACAAATTTTTTTGCATGTTCAGACATTTAGTAACCTCCAACTCTATTCTTCAACCTTTTGTTCTTCTATTGCCAGATTTATTAAATACCGCAGTCGATCTATTTGTCCATCCAGATATAGATAACCGCAGAGGGCTTCTAAGCCTGTTGCATGTTTATAATCTAATAAATCCGCATTTTTAGGAACACTGCTTGATTTTGCATTTCTGCCTCTTTTAAAGATCGCTTCTTCCTCTTCCGTAAGATAGTCTTTAATTCTATTATATATATTGGCTTGAGCCGAGGCTTTAACATATTCTCTTACTGCTTTATGAAGCTTATTAACAGGGGCATTGCCTCTGGAGACAATCTCCGTCCTTATTAAAAGTTCAAATACAGCATCTCCAATATATGCCAAAACTAAAGGGGAATACTCCCTTGCTTTGATATTTTTTAGCTCTATAGATTGATGTACATCTTCAAGAAATTTTTGCATATTCGAGTCGTTTTCCATTTTCAATCTCCATTCATTACAACCTTTTCCATCTTACCCCTTGAGGTGTATCTTCTAAAATAATTCCTTTTTCTTTTAAAGAATCGCGAATTTGGTCCGCCAACGCCCAATTCTTTGCCTTTCTTGCTTCCTGTCTTTCCTGAATAAGCTTTTCTATTTCTTCATCTAATAAATCACTTTCTTGATTTTCAAGCAGCCCTAAAATATTGCACAAATCTATTATCTTCTTTTTAACCGCAGAAGTAAAGAGTTTCGAAGAATTACCATTCACATGGGTATTAGCAAAACGAACCAATTCAAAAATAACAGATACGGCGTCAGCAGTATTGAAATCGTCTTCCATGGCCTCTTCAAATTTTTTCACAAAAACTTCTAATTCTCCCGATACTTGAATCTCATCTTTAGTCATTTCTTCTGATGATGCATGGTTAATAATATGATCTAAATTAATCACAGCATTTTTGATTCTTTCCAAACCGTTTTGCGCCGACTGCATAAGCTCTCTGCTGAAATTAATTGGGCTTCTGTAATGAGCACTTAGCATGAAGAAACGAATCACTTCATAAGGAAACTCCTCTGCTACTTCTCGTAAGGTGAAAAAGTTTCCTTTAGATTTTGACATTTTCTTATTGTCTACATTGATAAATCCGTTGTGCATCCAATATCTTGCAAAAGGTTTGCCGTTGGCTGCTTCACTTTGAGCGATTTCATTTTCATGATGAGGGAAAATTAGATCTTCTCCCCCTGCATGGATATCTATCGTATCTCCCAAATATTTTTTAGCCATAGCAGAGCACTCTATATGCCAGCCGGGGCGTCCGTCACTCCATGGACTTTCCCATGAGGGTTCTCCTGGCTTCTTTGGTTTCCATAGGACAAAGTCCATAGGATGCTTTTTATCTTCATTGATTTCGATTCTCGCTCCGGCTTCTAAATCTTCCTGATTTTTATTAGATAATTTCCCATAGGTTCTATAAGCTTGAATATCAAAATATACAGTACCATTTACTTCATAAGCAAACCCTTTATCCATCAATGTTTGAATCATGCTTATGATTTCCGGCATTTCTTGAGTTACTCTCGGATGAACTACAGCTCTTTTTATATTTAAGCCATCTGCATCTTTTAGTGTTTCTGCTATATATTTTTCAACAATTTCCGTTGTTGTTGTATTTTCTTCATTGGCTTTTTTTATGATCTTATCGTCTACATCCGTAAAGTTTTGAACATAATTTACTTTGTATCCCTTGTATTCAAAATATCTGCGAACGGTATCAAAAATAATATAAGGTCTCGCATTTCCTATATGAATATAATTGTATACGGTAGGACCGCAAACATACATTTTGATTTCATTAGGGTCTAAAGGAATAAATTCTTCTTTTTGCTTCGTAAGGGTATTATAAATCTTCATGTGTTCCACTTCCTTCCACCATTTTTTCTAATTGAGCCAATCGTTTTTCTAATACTTCGATTTGATGTCTTAAATGACACATTTCCATTTGTACTGGGTCCGGCAGTTTTACCTGATCTAAGGTTTTGCATGGATCAACCTTTTGATTATCTCTCTTTACAATTTTTCCAGGAACCCCTACACAAGTACAATTTTCCGGTATTTCATTTAACACTACAGTACCTGAGCCGATACGAGAATTATCCCCTACTTTAAAAGGTCCTAATATTTTAGCTCCTGCACCTATCATTACATTATTTCCTATAGTGGGATGCCTTTTACCTTTATCTTTCCCTGTTCCTCCTAAAGTAACTCCTTGATAAATCGTAACATTATCTCCAATTTCACAAGTTTCACCAATGACAACTCCCATCCCATGATCTATAAAAAGCCCTTTGCCTATTTTAGCACCAGGATGAATTTCTATGCCTGTGATCCATCTGGATATTTGAGAGATTAGCCTCGCAAAAAAGTAACGTTTATGATTGTATAAATAATGGGCAAATCTATGAAATAGAACAGCATGGAAACTGGGATACAAAAAGACTTCTGCAGTCTTCTTAATAGCTGGATCCCTTTCTTTAATGACATTGATTTCTTCTCTAATAAAACCCATAAAATGTTCACCTCCCATTTTACTACAAAAAAAACTCCATCTCCAATCAGAGACGAAGTTTATCCGCGGTTCCACTCTGTTAAAAGCTTTCGCTTTCAGCTCGAAGCATGATAACGGTTGCCACCGTAATGGACTACTCTGTTTCATCCACACAGCTCCAGGATGCACTTCATTCTACTGCTCATATAAAATCGCTCTCAGCTTCTGCGATTTCTCTCTGTAAAGGCAATAAAACTACTCTTCCTATCATAGCCTTTGATTAATATTGGATTAAAATTATTTTATTCATTTTCCTTGATAATGTTATCATTTTCCTGAAAATAATTGAGAAAGGTATCCACTACATATTCATCAAATTGGCTTCCTCTATTATTTACTAAAATATTTATTGCTTTATCGATATTCATACCTTTTCGATATGGTCTATCCGAGGTCATTGCATCAAATGCATCTGCAACAGATATGATTTTCGCCTCCAGAGAAATCTGGTTTGCTTTAAGTCCCTCAGGATAACCCTTTCCATCAATCCTTTCATGATGTTGCTTTACATGAATACTGATGTCTTTAAGGGCAGGAATATCTTTAATAATTTCATATCCTTTTAAAGGATGGAGTTTAATGATATTAAATTCATCCTCTGTAAGTCTGGCAGGCTTATTTAATATTTCATCCTGAATCCCTATTTTCCCAATATCGTGAAGTACGGCAGCAATTCTAACTTTTTCCAATCTATTTTTATCGAAATTCAATTTTTTTGCAATGGCCGTTGAGTACTTTGTAACTCTGTCAACATGTCCTTTTGTATAAGTGTCTTTTACTTCAATGGCATTAGCAAGCACTTTTACAGTATCAAAAAACATTTGATGTTTATCATTATAAAGTTTGGCATTTTCCAAGGCAATTCCCAGTACATTGGCATAACAGTTGAATAAATATTTCTCACTGCCATCAAAATATTCACCCAGTAACACAATAACCGCGTTTACTTCTTTTTTCTTATTGAAGACAGGAATAATTGCTCCTGCTTTTAATTTGTCAGTGAGTTGATCACAAATCGATTGAGGAACATTTGGATACTTTCTTATATGTGAATAGATTTGCGTTGCTTCTAAAGAAATATCATAATCCAAATATCCATTTTTAAGGTACTTTTCTAATATAGGATGGAAAATCGAATAAATCTCTGAATCCTTATAATAAGTATCTACTAATTCCAGACCTTCTTTTTGTGATACAAACACTGCTCCAAAGGAGCTGTTTACAAAGGGTATAATATCTTCCAAAGCCTTCTTCAGAAGTTCATTTTTGTCAAAATTCGACGTTACATCTTGGCTAAAGTAGAATAAGTTTCTTAATTCTTTTACTCGTCGATTTAATTCACAGTTGATTCTTTCAATTTCTTCTGTATAAGCTTTAAGTTGGGAATGAGCAGCCTCTAATTCGGTTTGTCTCGAGTATAGCTCAGTATTTTTATATTTTAACTTTTTCGTATAGTATTCTACAATCTCCAACTCATCTTCTTCAAATTTCATTTCCTGCTTATAGAGAATGGAAAGTATGTGATTGATTTCATTTTTTACTAGCTCTATTTTCCCTGAATATGTACCTTCTAGCAGTATTCTTTTTTTATTTTTTCGATTTTGCAAATAATCATCAATTGACATCAACTCGTCTAAAAAACTATCTAGTTCGTCTTTCTGCATATGTCTGGTCCCCTCTAAATTAAGTCTAGATGTCTTTTGCTTTTCATCAGGGCTTCTTCTAACCTCTCTTGGCTAAAGGGTTTAACTATAAAATCCTTGGCACCCGCCATGATCGCTTGTATTACCATTCTCTTTTGACCCATAGCAGTACACATTAAAATATAAGTATTCGGTAACTCTTTTAAGATCTCCTTAACTGCTTCTATTCCGTCCATTGAAGGCATAACGATATCCATTGTAATTACATCAGGCTTAAGCTCTTTTGCTTTTTTTATAGCATCGTGACCGTTGAAAGCTTCACCAACGACTGTATGACCCATTTGCTGAAGCATATTCCTTAAAACTGTTCTCACAAATGCCGCGTCATCCACAATCAGTACTGTCATACTAAGCCCTCGCTTTACTATAAACTAAAAAATAGATATGACAATATTTTATCATCATACCAATATCTTTTCAATGGGTAACTGTTTTCATTTTCATTGTATTAAACAAATCGCATGGGCAGAAATACCTTGTCCTTCTCCCGTAAAACCTAATCCCTCTTCCGTTGTTGCCTTGATGTTAATCTGATTGATACTGATATCTAAGGCCTCAGCAATATTTTTTCTCATTTTATCGATATAAGGAGCCATTTTGGGTTTTTGAGCAATAATCGTCGAATCTATATTTAAAATAGAAAATTTTTCTACAGCTAATACATTCTTTACTCTCTTTAATAACTCCAAACTGGATATGCCTTTATATTGTTCATCGGTGTCCGGAAAATGTTTCCCAATATCTCCCTTAGCCGCTGCCCCCAATAAGGCATCCATGATCGCATGCAGAAGTACATCTGCGTCTGAATGGCCCAATAAACCCTTCTCATAGGGAATTTTAACCCCGCCTATAATCAGTTCTCTGTCTTCTACCAATCTATGCACATCATAACCCATTCCTATTCTCATTAAATAACCTCCTTATAATTTACTTTTCCCTTATTTATGTTGAAATAACATATTATATCATTAGTTGACATTTTATTACAATTATTGTATACTTTAATAATTACTATCTGTGCTGCTACATATGGAAGGAGAGATTCTTTTGAAACCAAAAATTTTAATTTATAATGATAGTCAGCTTCAACGACAAAATTTAATAGATTTCCTTACTGAGCTTAATATGCCAATGGAAATATATGAATCCGAAAATGAAGAAGATGTTTTAAAAAAGATTAAAGAGCAAAAGTTTGATGCTATGATTTCTGATATAATGATAAAAAAAGAACTGACAATCAATCTTATAAAAAAAATTAGAGAAACTTATCCCTCTATCTATATAGTATTTGTATCCGCCTATAAAGATTTTATTATGGATGCTGTGGCAGAATGTCACTGTTATGATTATATCTCAAAACCCGTTAATAAGGAAAGGTTTCAAGGTACAATGAAATTAATCCTGGAAAGAGTCCTGGAAGAAAATAATATACATAATGAAAAATCTAACCAAAAAAATCTTATCGTTAATTATAATAATCAGTCTTTTATAATTCCAATAGATAAAATCTTATTTATTGAACAATGCGGATATCTTTCCATTATTCATACCCTTGATGGGATCTATCGTTGTGTTTCTACTTTAATTCGCTTATACAATGAATTAAATGATGATTTCTTCTTAACTCATAAAAGCTTTCTAGTAAATATCAAAAATGTTAGTCATGTTTCTTATAATAGAAGAACCTCCGGTGATATCTTTTTTGAGCGATATGATAAAACTGCTCTTTTAAGTGTACGTAAAAAATCTGAGTTCAAAAAAACACTATTAAATTATAATAAACAATAGTCTATATCTCTTTTCTTCCTTTCTATGATATTATAAAATAAGAAATACAATAAAACAAATTAATTAATGTTTTATATACAACTTTTGTCAAATAACAATGATCATTAATCAAATTTCTATTTTCATTTTTTTAGTAATCTTTATAATGAAATTTATAAGAGTTAGGAGCGCTAGGATGTTTATATTCTCTTTACTTCAGTATGTTGAAGGTTTTGCGATGTATTTAATTATTTCTACTTTATCAGGATTAAAAGGTAGAACCTCTTTACTGAAAATTCTTTACCTATCTTTGTTGCATGGAAGTATTTATCTGATATTGAATGAGATTTTACCTATCCAGCTACAAGGAATTATTTTACTAATCATATCAATTTTGATTAGCTCTTTAATATTGGAATTAGACTTTATTTTATCGATATTGACTACCCTAATATCTGTACTAATTATATTAACAGTCGATCTTACTGTAAGTATGACAACTTTAGGAATTTTGAATATTCCTATTTCTGATATAGTGAATAATTCATCTATAAGAACCTTATTAACTTTTATTATTCAACTTATTTTCTTAATTATTGCTTTTGTAATTTATATGAAAAACATCACTCTTCCAAAGAAATACTTTATTAATAAGAAGATTAGCTTATTAATTTCATCAATTTTCTTCGCTGTCTGCGTATTTGCTTTCTTAGCATTTATTATAGGTACTTTTGTTGATGATTTTCAGCCTATTATATATATTGCCCTGGTAATCATTTTTATATCTTTTTCATTCGTGATGTATAAGCTCAATCAATATGTTGTTACCATGGCAGTTAAAGAAATACAATTAGAAGATCAACGTATTTATATTGAATATATTAAAGAACTCATGAATCATCTAAAGGCTCAAAGACATGAATTTATCAATCATATCAATGTATTATACGGTCTTGTTCAAATTAATGATGTGTCACGTTTGGAAACAGCTAAAAGGTATATAGAAACTCTAAACATAACAATTCAAGGAACTTCAGATATCATGGCAACGGATGAGCCTGTTGTTTCAGGCCTTCTTGTTACTAAAACTGCCATAGCTGAACAAAAAAACATAGAAATGGATATCAACATCACCGATCGAATTACAGATACTCCATTATCTCTTACGGAAGTTTCTACAATACTCAATAATCTTATCAATAATGCTATTGAATTTTCAGAAACACTTCCTGAGAAAAATCGCTACATATGTATCGAAGTTTATGGTGATGAAAATAATGTATACATAGATATATGCAACGAAAATAATGGACAAGCTATAACAAATACTGAAATCATCTTTGAAAAAGGCTTTTCGACTAAACCCAATCATAAAGATTATAGAGGGTTTGGCTTATATAATGTAAAAGGCATTATAGAAAAGCATCATGGTTCAATTGCTGTCGAGTCAGACTTACATGAAACCAGCTTTAAAGTCTCACTACCAAAGAAAAAATAAAAAGGGGGGTTTTGCATGAAAAAGAATATGCAAACAATATTAAAATGGATTGGAAGTGCTTCTCTCATTTTTGCTGTAGTATCTGCGACACCTGCGTGCTTTTTACTTGCTTCTCAACCCAAATGTCCAAAATCATTACAAAAATAACAGGTCATTGACCTGTTATTTTTGTCTACTCTATTCATTGATCCTTTAAGTTTTTTTCACTGAACACCATATAAATGATGGTTAATGTCTCAATGAAGATCGCATTCATGCCTATGTATTTCCAAGGGCCAGATATTTTAAATAATATGCATAGCCAAAAAATAAATGTCCCAAGAGCTATGGTATGTATCTTTTTTCTTCTCTCCCTGCTAATAATTGGCTGGTTTTTATGTTCTGCGGGAGAAAACTTAAATATAATGCAAAATGAAAAAATGGCTTGAACGAAAAATATAATGTCATTTTGAATATTCAGTCCTGCAAAAACAGAGGCATATATTGCACTTAGGCTAATTATGAAGCATTTAAAATAAGAGCTCGCATGATATCCCCCTGCCCAAATTCTAAGTGAACTAAAGACAACCATTGCAAACAACCCATACTTTAGATCCCCTGTTAAGAATAACAACATACATAAAAAAACTATCTTAACTGTCTCACTGATCAATGCTTGTAAGCCATATTGTATTTGTCTGATTTGGGTGTGACTAAAAAGCTGTTTCTTATAAATCTGATAGGATATTCCTGCTGCCAGTCTATCAATCATATGGAACCTCCTTCATAATTTATATTTTTATGTAGTAATTTGAAGTATATGTATATTATATATCAAAAAAAATAAAAAGACCAGTAAAAATTACGGTTCTATAATAAATGTTGGGGTGCATAATTTAAATTATTTATCTCAACATTTTTTTACATAATAAATGCACTTGTGAAATAAATCTGCTAAAATGTAGTT
>JGI24712J26585_10000942_pt1 | contig 25078 bp, 22 predicted proteins | sample BioPla3DNA2_FD_26585 | JGI IMG/M metagenome (IMG submission 26585)
AGAAAATCTTTTATAGGAAAGATATTAAATGAAGAAGTGGAAGATAGACTAATTGGAAGTTTAGCAGTTGCTGCAATTGCAATAAAAAATGGTGCATCAATTTTAAGAGTACATGATGTTAAAGAGACAAAAAAAGTTATAAAAATTTTAGATACAATAGAAAACGGAGTGAAGTAATTTGAATGAANCATACAAAGAGATGAGAATATTCTTAAAAAAGAATCCATTAATTATATGGGCAATATTGCTTGTAGCAATTATAATGTCACCTTTAAAATCAAACTTTTTTACTATATTAACACCAGTTTTTTTCCAAATATTTTTTATTAGTGGTATATTGGGAGTAGCAAGAGATTATGAAAAATTATCTAAAGTGGGATTTAAAGCGATCTTTGTAAATTCAACTAAAAATTTTCCATATACAATATTTAATATTTTTCACTCATTTACTATTTTTATAGTAGATTTCATACTTGTAATGTTTTTTACAATTCTACCAATTGTAATATCTGGTGCAGGGATAGATGAAAAATATTCAAAAATATTAATAATTATAAGTATTCTGCCGATAATAATATATAGAGCTCCTCTTTTTTTATTAAGTGCAGTTACACCAGCTGCTGTAAATAAAGAGGGTGGGAAATATGGAATTATTAAAATAAAAGAAATTTTATGGCAAAATAGTAAATTTTTCATCTCTGTAATAGCTCAAGTATTGATATATGTGTTAATTATAGTAACTAATTTTTATATGCAATCAGTGATATTGGTGGATAATAGCGATATGATAAAAATTTTCTTTTTTACATTATTTGATGTTTTAGGTGAAGTTTTTATAACTTTGGCACTTATTTCTAATTTTTATTTTTATTTAAAAAATATAAATGAAGATGAAATTTTAAAAGAAAAAATAAATGAACATACATACAAAGGAAGATATGCAGGATTCATAGGAAAATTTGTGATGTAATAAAAAGGAGGAAACAAAATGGCCGTAGGTAATCCATACGATAAATATAAAACTACACAGATACAGACAGCAACTCCTGGACAACTTATCCTTATGTTATATCAAGGTGCNATAAAATTTTGTAAAATATCAAAAATTTCAATTGAAGATAAGGACTTCATAAAGGCAAATAAATATCTAATAAAAGTACAAGATATAATTACAGAACTTACTATTTCTTTGGATATGAAATCAGGTAGTGAGATAGCTAAAAATTTAAGTAGTTTATATGAATATATGAATAGAAAATTATTGGAAGCAAATATAAAAAAAGATATTGAAATTATAAGCGAGGTTCAATCACTATTAGAAGAATTAGAATCCGCTTGGCAAGAAGCGGTTAAAAAAACTGGCGGTGTAAGACCAAGGAGATAAAATATGGAGATATTAAAATTATATCAAGAGTTTCTAGATACTGTTGAAAATGAATATAGTTATATAAAAAAAGGAGATTTAAACGATAGAGAGATAACAAAGTTCACAGATAAAAAAAAAATTATAATGGATATGATTAATAAAATAGATAAAAACGGTCTATCAAATGATATAAAAAATAATCTTATAGTTCTAATAAATAAAATTCAATTTAAAGAGAAAGAAATAAATAATGAATATAGAATGTATATAGAAAAAATACAAAATGATATAAAAAGTATAAAAACAGAGGAAAAACTAAAGAAAACATATTACGGGAATGTAGGAACAAATTTTGATAAAAATTATTTTGATAAAAAAAAATAAAATACCATTGAAAAAAAGTACTAATGGTGGTATACTACTTATAGGGGAGTAATTAAACAGGGAGGTGTTTAGAATGTTAGTAAGTGGTGCTTATGGAGGAGCATATTTCAAAAATGTAGAGCAACGTGATGGTAAAAAAGATGTTAAAACTGATGAAAACTTAAAAAAAACAGATTTAGATTCAACTGATAAAACTGAATTAACATTAAGTAGTTATAGTGAGCAGGTACAGGTAAAACAGCGAGAAATTGCAAATGAGAATACTAAAGCTGCTACATCAGAATTTGATATATCTAAATTTAAGCAAATGGTAAGTGATATTTCAACTAATTCAAGTTTAGCCTTAGATGCACAAGCAGGAAAGATATCACAAAGTAGAATTCTAGAAGTATTACAAAATGAATAAGTTTTAAGTAATTTATACATTATTAAAAAACTTTCATCTTTCATTTATTTTCTATAAGTGAAAGATGAATTTATTTACAAAAAGGATATATAATATAAAAAGAGAGGTGTATATTTTGAAAATAAGCAATATTATTATAGCAGGGGTTGCAATTGCTGGGCTTATATTTACTTTTAAAGATCCTTATAGAAAAGAAAACTTTATAGATGCAGTTACATCTTCTAGCAAAAAAATAGAGAAATACGGTGTCACAGCAGATAAAGATATAGCATTATGGCAGTCAAGAGGAATAGTTAAATCTGTAGATATTAAAAAAAGAAGAATAATAGTATCAAGAAAAGAGTGGGATAATCCAAGTTTAACAGATAGCATAAAAAGGGATATATGTAGGAGCGCAGCTGTACATATTGCTAAGAAAAATAATGATAAAATTTTAAGAATTGATGTTTTTTCTCAAGGATCTCCAGGTGAAGAGAGCATTAAATTAGCAAAATATGCATCTGCTACAGGATATAAAGAGGATAGACAGAAAGTTGATTTTGGTAAAATGTTAGATTAATTATATAAAATAGGTATATGGGATCTATTATAAGTAGAGGCATATACCTATTTTATTTTAAAACAGATCTCCCATACCAAATCCCTCATCTCTATTAGTAGAGGAATGCAAAAGAAAAAATANAATAAAATCAAATTTTTATCCTAGATATTAATGCAAGTATTTTTGTTATACAAAAATATCTTTATAAAAATAGTAAAAATTTTAATACAAAACAAAAATATAATTTTTGGAAAAAGATAAGTTTAAAAATAAACATAAGAGAAAATATAAATATAGAAATCATTTAATATAATAATATAAAAGAATATTATATTTACTAAAAAAAACTATAATATAAATAAAATGAAATTATAAAAAAATAAAATTATAAATACGATTAAAAAATTCCTATATGAAATTAGGAATTAAAAAAAATACCCCCATATTTTTGGAGGTATTTTTTTAATTAATATTATCTATAGTATATTTTTGTAATATCATAAAGTTGTTTTGCTAGTTCGTCAGTTAAAGTACCAGTTTTAAAACGCCATTGCCAATTACCAGCGGCAACTCCAGGAGTATTAATTCTAGCTTCACTACCTAGTCCTAAAATATCTTGTAAAGGAGCCAGTGCAATTACAGCATTTGATGCCCAAGCTTCTCTTACAAATTCCCATGCAACATTTTTTTCAGTAAGAGTTGTGTTAAGATATTTAGAAGCGTATTCCTTATCCTCTGTACAAGCTGTTCTATACCAACCTAAAATCGTATCATTATCATGTGTCCCTGTATATACCACAGAATTTGAGTTATATGTATGTGGCAGATAGTCACTTTCCTCTTTCGAATCAAATGCAAATTGTAAAATTTTCATACCAGGGAAATTAAAATTATCTCTTAATTCAATAACGTCTGGTGTAATTTCTCCTAAATCTTCTGCAATAATAGGTAGGATACCAAGATTTTTCTCAATTGCTTCAAATAATTTTTGTCCTGGAGCTAATACCCATTTACCATTAATAGCAGTACTTTCACCAGCAGGAACAGCCCAATAACCAGCAAAACCTCTAAAGTGATCTATTCTAATAATATCAGAAATATTTAGATTAGATTTTATTCTTTTAATCCACCAAGAAAAATTATCTTTTTCTAATTTACCCCAATCATAAAGAGGATTTCCCCATAATTGACCAGTTTCACTAAAATAATCAGGTGGAACTCCAGCAACTTGTATAGGTTTTCTATCTTGATCAAATAGAAATAAATCTGGATTTGCCCAAGCGTCTGCACTATCAAATGCTACAAATATAGGGATATCTCCTATTATTTTAATATAGTTTTGGTTTGCATATGATTTTAACTCTGCCCACTGTTTAAAGAAAATATATTGAATAAATTCTTGGTATTCAATCTCGTCAGCAAGAAGAGTTCTATATTTAGATAAGGCTTTTTCCTCTCTAAATTTAATCTCTTTATCCCATTCAGTCCATGATTTACCACCAAAATGACTTTTAATTGACATAAATAAAGCATAATCAAGTAACCATTCTTTATTATCATTACAGAAATTTTTAAATTTAATGTTATCTAATGTAGAGCTTTTAGTTTTAAAATTTTTAAACGCTAATCTTAATATAGGCATTTTTGCATTAATAACGTGTCCAAAGTCAACAATATCGTCACTAAATTGTACTGTATAGTTTAAATCGTTTTTATGTAGTAAATTTTCATCTACTAATTTTTCTAAATCAATAAGAAGTGGATTCCCAGCAAATGCAGAAAAACATTGATAAGGCGAATCACCATATCCAGTTGGTCCTAAAGGATAAACTTGCCATAATTTTTGTCCAGATTTAACTAAGAAATCAACAAATTCAAAAGCTGATTTACCTAAAGTCCCTATACCAAAAGGACCAGGTAAAGATGTAATGTGAAGTAAAATTCCGCTTGTTCTAGTAAAACTCATAAAAAAACCCCCTTTATTTAGTAAAACTAATTATTTTATTATAATACATAATAAATCCATTATATAAATAGTATAACTCTTTTTAAATAAAATATCAAGTATAAGTTTGTAATTTTTTAAAAAATAAGGTATAATTTTATATATGTAAAATTATTAATATAAGAAGGTGATAATATGAAAAATCGAATAATTTTTATCTTGTTTATTTTAAATTCATTATTAATTTATTCATCAAATGAACAAGTTTATAAAGTATGCATGGTTAAATATTTTCCACCATTATATGTAGTAGATGAAGATGGATTTGCAAAAGGATATTCTATTGATTTACTAGAAAACTACATAAAAAAGGAACTTAAATGCAACTTTAAATATTATATAGTTGATGGTTGGGAAGATGTAGAAGAATATATAAAAATCGGAAAAGTAGATTTTGTACCAGGAATAGGAATGGATAGTAGACGTTTAGCAAGCTTTAACTTTACAACTCCCGTTGAAACTAATAGTATTGTATATTTTGTGAGAAAAGAGAGTCAAATTAATTTAGAAAAACTTTATAATTATAAAATCGGAGCTATAAAAAATAGTGTTGCTGAAGATGAATTAAAAATAATGTATCCAAACAAAACAATTATATATACAAAAGATTTCGAAACATCTCTAATGTCCCTATTAATAGGTGAGATTGATATATATGTTGGGCCTAAAAAANCCTTTTTAAAGAAAGCAGAAGATTTAGAATTAACAAATAAGATTAAAATTATTGGTAATCCAGTAAGAGAATTAAAAACTGCATTTATGTTTAATAAAAATAATGAAAAACTCTATAATGAGATCGATTATTTATTAAAAAAACATTATAATTCCCCTGTATCATTTAAATTATATTTAAAATGGCACGTAAGAGATATGATTTGGTTAAATAAAAAAAATATATTAATCAGTTTTGCTATTATTATTGTGTTATTTGTAATATTATCTCTAATAATTTACTATATTAAAAGAAAAAAATTAATAAAAAAAATAATAGAAAATGAGGAGAAATATCGTGCTCTTTTTGAATATATGAGAACAGGGATTATAATTATCGATCTATATAGTAAGGAAATTATAGATGCAAATGAAGAATTTTTAAAAATCATAAAATACAGAAGAGAAGAAGTTATGAATAAAAATATAATATCTTTTATTCCAGAGGAAAAAATACCATTTACAAATAGAAAGTTTGAAAATATAACAAATGGATTGGACATGTCAATGTATGAAAATTGTATAATCTCAAAAAATAATGAGATAATAGATATAGAAGTTTCAGTAAGTNATATTTTTATTATAAAAGGTCGGGAAGTGGTATGTCATTTTATACAAGATATACGAAATAGAAAAGAAATTCAACGAGAATTGCTAGAATCAAAAGAAAGAGCAGAGATGGCAAGTAGAGAAAAATCATTATTTTTAGCAAATATGAGTCATGAAATAAGGACTCCGATGAATGGAATCATGGGGATGAGTGATCTACTTAAAATGATTGTACAATCTGATGAAGAAAAAAAATATGTAGATGCAATTAGTATATCTGCATCAAATCTGCTAAATATTATAAATGATATTCTCGATATATCAAAAATTGAGGCGGGAAAAATTAATATAGATAATATAGATTTTTCACTAGAAAAAATTATAGAAGACGTTTTATCTGTGGTGTCTTATAATGCATATAAAAAAAATATAGAGATCGTATATTATATTGATAAAAAGATACCTAATTACCTTAAAGGCGATGAAGGCAAAATAAGACAAATTATCCTTAATTTATTAAGTAATGCGGTTAAATTTAGTGAGAATAGTGATATATTTGTAAAAATTTCATTAGTAAATATTGAAAATGATATATTTGAAGTTGAATTTATAGTAGAAGATAGTGGTGTTGGAATTGAATATGAAACTCAGAAAATGATTTTTCAGCCATTTGTACAAGGTGATTCAAGTTATCAAAAAAAATATCAAGGTACAGGTTTAGGACTTGCTATTTCAAAAAGATTTGTTGATATGATGGGTGGAACAATAAGATTTAAATCAATAGCTGGAATAGGCACGACTTTTTATTTTACAATAGCTCTTAGAAATAGTGAATTGAATAATACATTAGCTGAAGAGTATAAAATAAAAAAAGAGCAACTTAAAATATTATTTATTGATGATAATGAGTTAAATAGAAAAATTACAAAGGAGATATTAGCAAGTGAAGGTGTAAATGTTTTATTGGCGGAAACCGGAAAAGAGGGAATTACAATTTTAGAAGCAAATGAAGATATAGATATAATATTACTAGATCTGTATATGCCAAGTGAAGATGGATTTACTGTTGCAAAACAGATAAGAGATAAATATGGTAATAATCATAAAATTATTCTATTTACTTCTGTAGAAGTAAATAATATTTTGTCAAAAATAAAAGAATTAGAGATTGATAACTATATTATGAAACCAACTAAAAAAACTGAATTAATTGATAAAATTAACATTGTAATGGATTATGAAAATAATAATAAAATATCTAATATTGAAAATATTACTAAAATAAATAGTAATGAACAAAAGTTAAAACGGATATTAATTGCTGAAGATAATGAAATAAATCTAAAAATTATAGAAAAATATATTAGAATGATAGGAAAATTTGAGATTTATACTGCAACAGATGGTATTAAAGCTATAGAAATATACAAAGATATCTTCCCAAATATTATTTTAATGGATATACATATGCCTTATTTAAATGTTAAAGACACATTAAAAGCTATAAGAGAAATCGAAGAGAATATCTCTATAAAAAGCAAAATAATAGCTGTAAGTGCATATTTAGATAATTGTGAAAAGAAAAAGATATTAAGTTTGGGATTTGATGGATGTATAGAAAAACCATATAAATTTGAAAAAATAAAAGAATTAATAAAAAAAATATTATAATAAATATTTATATTATTTAATATATAATTTGATTTTAATTGAAAAAAAATGTATAATAATATATGTACAATAAAAACAATAAAATATTTATGAGGTGAAAGAAATGAGATATGATAATATTGAAATAGGAAAAAATACTGGTGAATTATGGAAATATTTGGAGGAAAATCCTAAAAGTAGCTTAAGGCAACTTGTAAGAGAAACAAAAATACCTAAAAATGATATATTATTAGCTTTGGGTTGGTTGTTTAAAGAGGATAAAATTATATCAGAAGAGACAAAACGTGAAATCTTTTTTAGTTTAAAATAGGTGATTCGTATGGATAAAAACATTGATAATGCAAAAAAATTATTAAAAAATATATATAAAAGTCCTAATAGTTATTATACTGTATCAAATATAAAAGAGATACTTAATGAAAAAAAATTTATAGAATTAAAATTTAATGAATCATGGAAACTAGAAAAAGGGAAAAATTATTATTTTGTTGAAAATGATTCATCAATTTTTATATTTAAAGTAGGAAAAAATTGTGAAAATTTAAAAAATGGGATTAAAATTATAGCAGCACATACTGATTCACCAGGACTAAAAATAAAACCACATCACGTAATTGAATCATCAAAAAAACAATATAAATTAAATGTAGAAGTTTATGGTGGGCCTATATTAAATACTTGGTTCGATAGACCGCTTTCAATATCAGGTAGAGTTATTATAAAAAATGATAATAAATTAGAGTCGAAATTAGTAGATTTAAAAAAACCTATGTTTATAATACCAAATTTAGCTATACATTTAGAGAATAAAGATAAAAATGTAAATCCTCAGATTGATTTACAACCAATTTTTCCTATGGAAAATACTAAAGAAAATGAAAATATGGAAAGTTATGTGTTAGAATTAATAGCTAGTAATTTAAAATTAAAAAAAGAGAATATTGTTGATTTTGATCTTTATTTATATGAATATGGAGAGGGGACGTTTATAGGTGAAAATAATGAATATATCTCATCTAGTAGACTTGATAATTTAGAGTCGGTATATGGTGCATTAGAGGGTTTTTTACAGACCGACACAGAAACAAATACGAATATATTAGCTTTTTTTGATAATGAAGAGATTGGAAGTAACACAAAAGAGGGGGCAAATTCTAGTACGTTAAAATATATTATAGAAAGAATATATTTTAATTTTTCGGAAAACCATGATGATTATTATATTATGTTATCAAATTCAATATTAATTTCGGCAGATGGTGCCCATGCTTATCACCCTAATTATTCTGAAAAATATGATCCAATTAATAGATCGTATCTAAATGAAGGTGTTTCTTTAAAATATAATTCAAATAAAAGATATACAACTGATTCATATACCGCTTCAATTATAAAAGAGATTTGTAATAAAAATCAAATTAAATTACAAAATTATGTCAATAGAAGTGATCAGAGAGGTGGAAGTACACTAGGTCCATATCTATCTGCAAATTTAATGATTAAATCTGTTGATTTAGGTGTACCGATGCTGGCAATGCACTCTATAAGAGAATTATCTGGTACAAAAGATTATACTTATTTTATAAAATTAATAAAATATTTTTTAGATAATTTCTAATAAGAGAGGATGTTTTAATGATGAAAAAGATGCTACTTATAGTTTTAGTTTTAATTTCATTTACTGGGTGCTTTAAAAGTAAGATAGATATAAATGATTTAGAAAACAAAGGCGAAATTTATTATTATAAAAATAGTAAAAAAGCATTTAATGGAATTGCCTTAAAATATTATGATGAAACAAAAAAAATTGAAATTAAAACTATCTATAAAAATGGTGAAAAAAATGGGAAAGAGATTGGTTATTATTTTAACGGTAAAAAAGAATATGAAGTTATATTTATGAATAACAAAGAAAATGGTAAAAAATATGAATACAATATAAATGGAAAACTTCTATTTGAATTGGATTATAGAAATGGTGCAATAGATGGGAAAGAAATTGAATATTATCCAAATAAAAAGATAAAAAGAATAACTACTTATAAAAATGACAGGCTTGATGGTGAAGAAATTGAATATGATATTGACGGAAAGATTAAGTCACAAATTTATTATAAAAATTATAAATTAGATGGAAATTACATAAAATATTACAAAAATAGCCAAATTAAATATCAAATAACATACAAAGATGATAAAAAAAACGGTGTAGAAGTTTTCTATTATGAAAATGGAAATATAGAAAAACAATCATTTTACGAAGAGGATTTACAACATGGAAAAACAGTTTATTATTATGAAAATGGAGATATTAAAAAAGAGGAAAGCTATGAAAACGGGACGAAACACGGAAAAAGCTATTGGTATAATAGAGCGGGAGTTTTAACTGATGAGATAAATTACGAATATGGAAAACGGGAAAAAGCATGGCTACATTATTATAAGAATGGTAGAATTGAATATGAAGAAAATTACGAAGATGATATAAGAAATGGTGTATATATTTGGTACTACGAAAATGGTCAAGTAGCAGGAAAATCATTCTATAGAAATGATAAACTTGAAGGAAATTGGAAAGAATATGATCGTGATGGAAAAGTAATAAGAAATATTGAATATAAAGATGGAAGAATTATAAAATAATAAAATACAAAAGGAGTAAAAATGGGAACCAATGAGATTATATCTCGTTTTTTTAAAAAAAATTATAATATAAATATTAATAATTCAAATAAATTTAAAATAAAAACTAGTTCAAAAGAGATACAACAAGGCGATGTTTTTATTGCAATTAGAACTGGAAATAATTATATAGAAGAAGCTTTTTTAAAAGGAGCTTCTCTTGTTGTATATGATGGAAAAAATATTGCTATAGAGAAAACATTAAAAAATAAAACTCTATATGTAAATGATAGTATTCAGTTTTTACAAAAGATTGCTAAATATTATAGAGAAAATCTGAATACAAAAATAATAGGAATTACAGGAAGTAATGGTAAAACGACAACAAAAGATATTTTGTACTATATTTTAAAAACAAAATATAAAGTTAAAAAAACGATTGGAAATCTAAATAATCATATTGGTGTACCAATAACGATTTTAGATTTGGAAACAGATGATGAGGTTCTTGTATTAGAAATGGGAATGAGTGGATACGGTGAAATATCTCTTTTATCAGAGATTGCAAATATTGATTATGGAATTATTACAAATATTGGAGATTCACATATATTATATTTAAAAAATAGGGAAAATGTATTTAAAGCAAAGAGTGAGATATTACCTTATATTAAGGAAAATTTAGTTATAAATGGCGATGACCCATTTTTAAAACAATTAAATGGTAAAAAAATCGGAATTTATAATAAAGAGAATATTTATGCTGAAAATATTAAAATGGATAATAATACAATGAATTTTGATTTATATATAGAAAATATAAAATATAGTGCAACAACTAATTTAATAGGAGAACATAATTTATATAATATAATGGTGGCTATAGCAATGGCATTAGAATTTGAAATAGACATATACAGTATTTTAGAAGCTATTAAAAATCTTGAGATATCTAATATGAGATATGAAAAAATTCAGAAAGAAAATATTCTTTATATAAATGATGCATATAATGCAAGTCCTATTTCTATGAAGTATGCAATTAATACATTTTCTAATATATATAATGATAAATATAAAATTATGATACTAGGAGATATGCTTGAATTAGGTGAGGATTCAAAAAAAATGCATGAATCAGTTTTGGATAATATTAATGATATTAATTGTAATGAGGTCTATCTTTTTGGAGAAGAGATGAAATATTTATATAATAAACATAAACTAAATAAAAAAATATATTTTTTTAGTAAAAAAGAGGAAATTTCTGATAAATTGAATAACATCAATAAAGAAGTAGTTGTTCTTTTAAAAGGTTCTCGCGGGATGAAATTGGAAGAAATTATAGAATTAGGAGGAAAATAATATGCTATACTTTATATTTGAGTCACTGTATAAAGTGAACTCATTTACAAAAACTTTAAGAATATTTGAATCAATAACAATTAGAAGTGTAATTGCTTTTGTAATTGCTTTTTTAATTGTTTACTTAGTTGGAAAACCTTTTATAAAATTTTTAAAAACAAAACAGTTTGTGGAAGAAATTAGAAAAGATGGACCTGAATCACATTATAAAAAAAGTGGTACTCCAACAATGGGTGGTGTCTTAATAATCGTAGCTTTAGTAATTGCTGTTTTAATTACTGCAAATCTAAAAAATAAGTATATAATAATGCTTTTGTTATCATCAATAGCATTTAGTTTAATTGGTTTTTTAGATGACTTTTTAAAGTGGAAAGGTAAAAGTATTAAAAAAACTATTGAGGAAAATAGTAAAGAAGCTGTAGATGAAAATATAAAATTAAAAAAGAAAAAAACAAGACGTGGACTATATGGAAAAGAGAAAATTTTTTTACAATTTTTAATAACTTTGTGTATATGGACGTTTTTATATTATTTTCCAATTGCTAATGATGAAAAATTAACATTTTCTATGGTTAACCCAGTTATAAAAAATCATTTGTATTATTTACCACCGATTATTTATCTTGTATTTATAATGGTACTACTATTAGGGACATCAAATGCAGTGAATTTAACTGATGGTTTAGATGGACTGGTAATAGGACCTGTAATTGTGGTATTAACTGTATTTGGAATAGTGGCATATGTAACAGGAAGAACGAAAGAGGCTGAATACTTAAATATGTTTTTTATATATGGGGCGTCTGAAATACTGGTCTTTATAGCTGCGACAATAGGAGCTTGTTTAGGATTTTTATGGTATAATTCCAATCCTGCTGAGATATTTATGGGGGATACAGGATCTTTAACTTTAGGTGGGATAATAGGGACAATATCTATATTTTTAAAACAGGAGTGGTTATTACCAATAATTGGATTTGTATTTGTAGTGGAAGGTCTATCTGTAATTTTGCAGACGGCATCATTTAGACTTAGAGGCGGTAAAAGAATATTTAAAATGGCACCTATTCATCATCATTTTGAGAAAAATAATATACCAGAGCAAAAAATAACAATTAGATTTTGGATTATTGCATTAATATGTGGAATAATTGGTCTATTAATATTAAAATTAAGATAATTATATAGAAAGGAGGAGTCTAGTTTAATTACAAACTGGCAAAAGTCCTATGAAAAAAAGTATGATAAAGAATAAATTAATATTAATTTTAATACTATTTTCATCTGCTATAATTACTATTATAATTGGAACTTTATATTATAATCTTATAAAGACAATAAGAAGTTTTAATAGTATAACTTTAGAGTCAAATAAAAGTATTATAAAAGAGATGCTTACATCTGGAAAAGATGATGTTAAGGATATGATTATATCTATTAATAGTGGAGTTTTAACAAAAACAAAATCAAAAATAGATGACTTTGTAAGTAAAGCATCAAAAGATAATAATTATGTCCTATTAGAAATATTTTCTAAAAGTATAGAAAATGAGTTTAAATTTATAGAGATAGAAATTACAGAGATATTAAATAGAACAGAATTTAAATGGGGAATTGAATATGGTGAACGCGCTGTATTAGGAAAAAAACTTGGAAAGAATAGCATTTATGAAGGTTTTTTAATTTACCATAAAGAGGAAGGAAACCCTGTTAAAGTAGGAAATATTGAAGAAAATAGAATAACCAAAACATTGTACAGAACAATTGGTGATACTAGAATAAATTATTCTCAAATACAAAATAATGATATTATATATTTAGGTGCAATAATAAATGATGAAGAGGGCAATTACTCTGGATATATGATTAGTAAAATTGATATAAAGAAAGTTTTTAATAAGTTTTTTAAAGAGATAGATTTAGGTGCAGAAAAAGCTTTTTTTATTGTAAAATCAAATAGTATTATTATGAAACATAAAAATCAAAATAAAGAGGGAAAACGATTTGATGATATAGATTTAGATTCTGATATATTTTCAAAAAATTCTAATTTGTATCAAAAAATAATGGGGCAAAACATATATACCTTATATAAATATAATTATAAAAATATAATATTTTATATAGTTTCACACGAGTATATTTCTGACGCATTTTCTAATATTGATTTAGAAAAATTCGAACAAGATGTAGATAATATGATTAATGATAATTTTGGAGAGTATGATAAAAAAATCGAAGAAAAAATTGTAGATAGTTATTTAAAATCATCTGAGGTTTCAAAGGAAAAACTTACTGATTTTAAGAAAAATTTATTTACCGTAGTAGAATTCATAGCATTTTTAGGAATTGCAATATCTATTGTAATAGGGATAATAATTGCAAATTACATTTCCGATCCCATTAATAAGTTAACGTTTAAAGTGAAAAAAATAGGTGGGGAAAATTTTGACGAAGAAATTGATGAAAGTTTACTAAAAAGAAAAGATGAAATTGGAGAACTTGCTAAAGAATTTAATGAGATGAATGTAAGGATAAAAGAGGATATTATGCATATAAAAGAGCTTGAAAGACGAAAAGCTTTATCTGAGAGATTGTCAGTAATGGGAGAGATGGTAAGCGGGATAGTACATGAGATAAAGAATCCTCTTACTAGTATATCTGGATTTGCTCAAATTATAGAGAGTGTAACAGAAGATAGTATGATTAAAAAGCATTCCAAAACCATAGTTGATGAATCTATGCGACTTAATAAACTTACAAGAAATTTACTTTCTTATGCTAAAGTGGAGAAATTAGAAAGAGAAAATGCAAATATTGAATTATTAATAAAAAATATTGCAGAGAAATTATACCCGGAATTACGTGAAAAAAAACTTAAAATTGTAATTAATTTTTCAGAAAATGAGATATTTACTAATGTAGATAAAGATAAAATGACTCAAGTATTTATGAATATTATTTCAAACTCTATAGAGGCTGTTGAAGAAGAAACTGGAGTAATAATGATAGTAGGAGATATCTATGAGAAAAATTTATTTATTAAAATAAGAGATAATGGACCTGGTATGTCCAATGAGGTTAAAAAAAGATTGTTTATGCCTTTTGTAACGACAAAAAAAGGTGGAACAGGATTAGGCCTTGCAATGGTTAAAAAAATTATAGATGATCATAATGGGGATATTTATATAAATGAAGAGCTAATAACAGGAACAGAATTTATAATAAAATTACCGTTATAAAAAACATAATAAGATGAGGCGATATGAATGAAAAAAGTATTAGTATACGGATTAGGTGTAAGTGGAAATGGAGCTAAAAAATTATTAGATAAAAAAAATATTGAATATATATGTTATGATGATAGGGTAAATTCTAATATCGATAAAAAACAGATAATAACAAACATAAAAGATATTTCATTTATTATAAAAAGTCCTGGTATACCAAATAATACGGATTTACTAGAAGAAGCACGAAAAAATAGTATAGAAATTATAGATGAAATTGAGTTTGCATTTTTACATTCAGAATATAAAATAATTGCTATAACTGGAAGTAATGGAAAAACAACTGTGACTACTAAGATAAAAGAATTGCTGGAAATATCTGGTAAAAAAGTAGAATTTGCTGGAAATATTGGAAACTCTTTTGCAGAAATTGTTGCAGATGAAAAGGAACTTGACTATCTTGTATTGGAATTAAGTAGTTACCAATTAGAAAATATTAAAACATTTAAACCGTATATATCTATGATAATAAATTTAACTCCAGATCATCTTAATAGATATAGTAGTTTAAAAGAATATTATGATGCAAAATATAATATCATGAAAAATCAAGATGAAAACTGCTATACTATAGTAAATTGTGATGATAATGAGATTAAAAATCGTATTGGAGTCGAAAAACCATACATAAATCATATAAAAATATCGAAATATAAACAAAATNTTGATTTTTTTGTAAAAAATGGTAAAATAGCATATAAGGGAAATTATTTAGATATTGAGAAGTTTAGTCTAAAAGGGGAGCATAATTTAGAAAATATTTTATTTATTCTTTCTGTGGCAAGCATTATAAAAATTCCTTTTTCTATTGTTGAAAACTTTTTATATAGTACAAAAAGTTTGGAACATAGAATGGAAAACTTCTATAAATATAAAAATACTATTTTTATAAATGATTCGAAAGGCACAAATACAGATGCGACTCAAAAAGCTTTAGAAAGCTACAATGAGAAACTTATTTTTATATGTGGTGGTGAAGATAAAAAAATTGACTTAGAACCGCTAGGAAAATTAATCAAAAATCAAGTTAAATTTCTATTTCTCATAGGGGAAACGTCGGATATTCTAGAAAAAATTGCAATTAATAATGACTTTCCTAGAGAAAATATTTATAATTTAAAAGAACTAGAAAAAGTTATAAATAAAATTAAAGAAATAGTAAACTTTAATGAAAAGAATATAGTTCTTTTTTCACCTGCAGCATCAAGTTTTGACCAATTTAAAAACTTTGAAGTAAGGGGAAAATTTTTTAAAGAGAAAATACAAGAGATCATTAATTGATATTTAAAATTTTGGAGGATTAAATGAAAACGAACTACCGTAAATTAAAAACGATGCTAATTAGTATAATGATGATTTTTTTTGTAGTAAGTATTGCATACATATATAGTGCAAGTTTTACTATAAATATTTATAAAAAAATAGAAGATGTAAATAGTCTTGCTTTTTTTTTAGAAAGTAAATATCCTTTAATAATATTAGCAGCTTATTTAATTTTTTTGTTTAGTATTTTTAAATTTTTTAAAGTATCTACAATAAAAAAAAGAGTAGTTATATTTTTTTTACTAACGACTTGTTTAATTATGGGATTTGTTTTTAAAATTTTTTATAGTGACTTTACCAGTAAATTTATGGCAAAACAATTGCTTTTTTATATAATAGGTTCAATTTTATTTCTTATATTTAGTAATATAGACTATAGAACATATAAAAAATACAATATATTTGTTTTTTTAATATCAATATTTTTGTTAGTATTAGTTTTGATTATTGGTACTAGTGTAAAAGGTGCAAAACGGTGGATTTTTATACTAGGATTTACTATTCAACCTGCAGAATTAGCAAAATTAATGTTTGTAGTTTGTTTTTCGGGGATATTATCTAAATTTCATGAAAATAATAAAAAAGATTTTGAGATTATAGTTCCAGCAATGTTAATTTCGTTTACTTACATTGGTTTAATATTATTGGAACGAGATTTAGGGAGCGCATTACATTTAATGACAGTTACATTAATTATGTTGTTTGTATCAAATGTAAAAATAAGATATACATCGCTTCTTATGGGAATACTGTCTTTAATGGGAGGGTTATTTTTAAAAATTTCTCCCTATAGATGGAAAAGAGTAAAAGAATATATAGAAGGGATTTGGACAACTGGATATGGCGGAGGATACCAGACTACACAGTCTTTAATAGGTATTGGAAATGGTGGATTCACAGGATTGGGATTTGGAAGTGGTGCACAGAAATATTATTATTTACCAGAAAGACACACGGACTTTATATTTGCAATAATTTGCGAAGAAAATGGATTTATAGGAGCATTTTTTTTGATACTATCTTATGTAATATTAATGATAGTAGGGACTAAAATTATAAAAAAATCAGATGATGAATATGCAAAATATATTGCATTTGGAATTACATCTTTAGTAATAGTGCAAGTTTTAATTAATTTATTCGTTGTTACAGGCCTTATTCCTACAACAGGTCTTACTTTACCATTTATTAGCTATGGCGGAAGTTCGATTTGTACACTTATGATAGCAATGGGAATACTGGTAAATGTGATGACTCCTAAAAATAATAAAGACTATATATCTTAAAGGAGGTATGTGCAAAATATTCTTTGTTTTGCATGATTAAAATGAGAAAAGTGATTTTAACTACAGGTGGTACAGGAGGACACATATATCCTGCAATAACCTTAGCAAAAAAATTAATTGAACATGATTGTGAAGTATTGTTTGTAGGAACAAAGCATAGAATGGAAAAAGAGATTGTCCCTGGAGAAAACTTTAATTTTATTGGTTTGGATATATTATCAGGAAAAAGTATTAAATCAATTTATAAGATGGTTGTAGCTATAATTGATTCTCTTAAAATTTTAAAAAAAGAGAATCCAGATGCAATAATTGGATTTGGGAATTATATATCGGTTCCAATGATTGTAGCTGGATTATTAAAAAGAAAAAAAATATATTTACATGAACAAAATGTTAAAATGGGGTTTGCAAACAATTTTTTTTATCATTTTTCAAATAAATTGTTTGTAAGTTTCGAAGAAACATTTAATAATATTCCGATAAAATATCAACCTAAAGTGATCGTAACAGGAAATCCAATAAGAGAGGATTTTTATAATGTAAGAAAGAAACAAGAACGAGAAAAATTAAAATTAAAACAAAATGAAAAAATGCTATTAGTAGTTGGTGGAAGTCTTGGAGCTAAATCAATAAATGATGCTATATTAAGTAAATGGGAAAAAATATTTAATGAAAAAAACATTAGATTATATTGGGCAACAGGAAAAAATAATTATAGTGAAATTTCAAAAAAAATAACTAAAATAAAGCAAGAAGACGTTGTAAAACCCTATTTTGAAAATATTGCAGAATTAATGGCAGCATCAGATTTACTTATCTCAAGGGGAGGAGCATCTACAATATCTGAAATTATTCAACTTTTAAAGCCCTCTATTATAATTCCTTATAATTATGTAGGACAATACGACAATGCAAGAGTTTTAGAAGAAAATGGAGGAACAAAAATATTTGAAGATAAAGATGCTGAGAACGCATTTGATTTTATGTTTAATATTATAAATGATGATAAAAAACTAGAAATTATGTCTTCGAACATGAAAAAGATGAAAAAAGGGAATGCCGCAGAGCGTATGTTACGAGAACTTGATATATGGAGGAATGAAAAATAAAATGAATAAAGTTTTTTTTATTGGTATAAACGGCATTGGGATGAGTGCACTTGCAAAATATATGAAAACAAAAGGATACGACGTATACGGATCTGATATTGTAGAGAAAAATACAACTGAAGTTATGAGAAATATGGGAATAAAAATATATTCAGAACATAAAGCAGAGAATGTAGTTGGAATGGATACGGTAATATATACTACTGCAATTAAAGCTGACAATAAAGAGTATAATTATGCTAAAGATAATAATATAAAAATATATAAACGTGGAGAATTACTTGCAAAATTAATGAATGAAGAAACTGGGATAGCAGTGGCAGGNACACATGGAAAAACTACAACTAGCTCAATGATTGGGATCTCTATGCTAGAAAAAGATGCAACTATAGTTGTCGGGGGGATAATTACAGAGATAAATAGTAATGCAAGAATAGGAAACAGTAATTATTTTATAGCTGAAGCAGATGAAAGTGATAACTCTTTTTTATACATGAAACCTAAATACTCAATTATAACAAATATCGAAGAGGACCATATGGATTTTCATAAAAATTATGATAATTTAAAACAATCATTTAAAAAATTTATAGAAAATACATTAATAAAAGTAATAGTTAATAAGGATTGTGAGACATTATATAATATATCAAAAGAATATAAACATGTAATATACTATAGTCTATATGATAAAACAGCTGATATTTATGTAGATAACATGGAAAAAAACGAATCCGGTGAGATGTCATATACTGTAGTAAAAAATGGAGAAAACTTAGGAAGTTTTTCTTTAGCAATACCCGGATTACATAATATTTCTAACTCTTTAGGGGTTATTTATTTATCACATGAATTTAGTGTTGATCTGGAAAATCTAAAGAATAAGCTTACACATTTCAAAGGAGCAAAACGACGATTCGATATATTGCATAATGAAGGTATCACTATTGTGGATGATTATGCACATCACCCTACAGAGATAAAAGCAACATTGCAAGCAGCAAAAGAAAGAGCAAAAAATAGAGTAATCGCAGTATTTCAACCTCATCGATATAGTAGATTAAGTTTTTTAATTGAAGATTTTTCTAAATCATTTACCAACGCAGACGAGGTAATATTACTACCAGTATATAGTGCCGGTGAAGAAAACTGTTATAATATAAAATCAGAAAATTTACTAAAAAAAATATGTAATTACAAAGCAGCATGTTGTATAAATGATGAACATGAGCTGCAAAATATAATAATTGAGAAATCAAATCCAGGAGATATCTANGTTTTCATGGGTGCTGGAAACATTTCGCAAATGGCTTATAAAATCGCAGAGAAATATAAAAAAAATATTGAATAAATATTTTAAAAAATAGGAGAATAAAATGAAAATTATAGAGAATGTTTCTCTTAAAGAGAAATCAAATATTAAAATAGGAGGAATTGCAAAAGAGATAATATACATTGAAAGTTACGATGATTTTACAAAATTATTAGGTAAAGATCTATTTGTACTTGGAAATTGTTCTAATATCCTTTTTTCAGATGACTATATAGATAAGAGCTTTATAATTTTAGATTCTATTAATAGCATAGAGGAGATAGAAAAAGGGATATACGAAGTTGGAGCAGGACTGAAATTTACAAATTTTATTTCCTATTTAAATAAAAAAAATTATGGTGGTCTAGAGGAATTAGCTGGAATTCCAGGTACTGTTGGTGGTCTAACTGCTATAAATGCTGGTGCGTATGGTAAAGAGATATTTGAAAATATTTTAGAAGTGGAGTATTTTGATAAAAATTTAAATTTATTTAGAAAAAAAATTGAAGATATAGAATTTTCTTATAGAAGTAGCGAATTTAAAAAAAATAAAGATATAATTACCAAAGTAGTTTTTAAAACACAAATGGGATATGATTTGGTAAAAGTGTTAGAGTTACTTACACAAAGGAAGAATAAACAGCCTTTAGACTATCCAAATTTAGGAAGTGTATTCAAAAATCCAGAAAATAATTATGCTGCTAAATTATTGGAAAAATCAAATTTAAAAGGGGTAAAGGTTGGCGGAGCAAAAGTTTCGACAAAACATGCCAATTTTATAATAAATTATGATAATGCAAAATTTGAAGATGTAATTGAATTAATAGAGATTTGTAAACAAGAAGTATATTCAATTCATAATATAAATCTGGAAGAAGAGATAATAATTGTAAAATAAAGGAGAGTTTTTTATGAAAATAGCAGTATTAATGGGGGGGATATCCTCTGAAAGAGAAATTTCACTTAGAACAGGAGAAGCAATTTTAAATGCCTTGATTAATAAGGGATATGATGCTTTCAAAATCGATTTGAATAGAGAAAACATAATTGATTCTCTTAGAGATAATGAATACGATTTAGCATTTATAGCTTTACATGGAGAATATGGTGAAGATGGAAGAATACAAGCACTGCTTGATATTTTAGGAAAAAAATACACTGGTAGTGGATTTACTCAAAGCGCAATATCAATGGATAAAGATTTTACTAAAAAAATATTGATTTCAGAAAATATATTAATGTCTAGATCATACAAAAATGTTAATGAGATTAAGAAATATCCTGTGGTAATTAAACCAGCAACTGAAGGATCAAGTATTGGTTTGTATATTTGTAATAATGAATCAGATGCAAAAGAGGCTATAGAAAATTTAAGAGGTAAAAAATTAGTAATAGAAGAATTTATTAAAGGGGAAGAGATCACTGTAGGTGTATTTGAAGGGGAAGCACTTGGCGTAATTAAAATAAAACCTAAATCAGGTTTATATGATTATAAATCAAAATATACAAAAGGGGAAACTGAATTCGAAGTACCTGCTAATATAGGTGAATCTCTATATAAAAAAGCAATGGATATTTCTGAAAAAATTTATAAAATTTTAGAACTAGATGGTGGAATACGAGTTGATATGATTTTAAGTGAGGGAAAACTATACTTTTTAGAGGTAAATACAATTCCTGGAATGACAGAAACAAGTCTACTTCCTCAGATGGCAAAACTTAAAGGGTATGATTTTGATGATTTTGTAAAAAAAATGGTACAAAAATTTGCAAAAATATAAAAAAAATGTTATATTATTATTAAAAAAGTAAAAAATTTTTAAAATGAAAAGAGCGGATTTAATGAGACTAAAAACCTTAAATTGGTATTTTATTATAATTATATTATTGCTTATTGTAATTGATCATGGCTATAAATTTATAGAAAGTGAAAATTATATTATTGAAAAAGTCAATATAAATGCAGATAATTCACTCACAAGACATCTTTTAGAAGAAGTATCAGATAATTTAAAAGGGAAAAATATTTGGTACATTAATAAAAATATGATTAAAAATTATTTGAAAAAAGATGTAAGAATAGAAAATATTAAAATAGTCAAAGTTTTACCAAATACAATTGATATATTTATAGAAGAAAAATCTCCCGTTGCATATATTTTATATGAAAAAAGAATATATGGAGTTAATGAAAATGGAAATATTTTTGCATACCGTAGTGAAATACAATTAAAAGATAAGATTTTATTATCTGTTAAAAATGAAATAGAAATTAATATATTATTATCTATTCTTAGTAAAATTGATAATCATAAATTTAAAAATAGAATATCGGAAATTTATATTGAAGAAGAAGACATTATATTGAATTTAAGAGATGGTGTAAAAATAATAACTAATCTGGAAGTTGAAGGTGAAAAATATAATGCGGCATATTTACTTTATCAAAAAATTTTAAAAGAGAATGAGAAAATGAATTCTATAGATTTAACAGTAGAAAGCGATAAATTTATTGTTAGATAATTTTTATATAAAAAAAATGGGAGGTGAAGTTGGTTTAGCTCTTTGAATATGTAGGGAGTTAATCAATTTATTATGATGGAGAATAAAAAAATATTAACGGCAATAGATATGGGGACAACAAAAATAAATATACTTATTGCAGAGCTAGATTTAATAGAAAGAAATTTTACTATAATTGGATCGGCAAATGATATATCGAAAGGAGTAACATCTGGTAGAATAGATGACACACAAGCGCTGCAAATACAGCTCGAAAAAGTAATAAGTAAAGCAGAAAAAAGTGTAGAAGATCGTGAATTAGTAATAAATAATGCTTTTTTTGGAGTAGCAAGTAGTAGCATTGAGTCTCTTATGGGACATGCGAGTAAAATTTTAGGTAAAACACATAGAGTAATAACGGAAGATGATAAAAAGGCGTTAGAAGATTTAGCTGAAAATAAAATAGTCCCTGTAGATAGAAAAGTAATACATAAAATATCGCATAATTATAAAATAGACGATCATACATTTGTAGCAAATCCTGTGGGAATGTGGGGTTTAAAAGTAGATGCAGATGTTCATATTGTGGCAGGTGCTATTACCCCAATAAATTCTCTAGATCATGCTGTAAAAAGCTTATCTATTATCACAGAAGATATTGTATTAGAGCCGTTAGCTGCAGCAAAATCAGCATTAACAGATACAGAGAAAAAAACAGGTTCAGTACTTATAGATATTGGTGGAGGAACAACAGATATAGCTATATATAGAAACGGGAAACTTTTATATACAAGTGTAATACCTATTGGTGGAGAATTTTATACTAGCGATATTGCAACAGGACTTCAAATTGAATTAAAAACAGCTGAAAGATTAAAAAAACAATTAGCAACGTATTATCAGGAAGAGGTTGATGAAGATACTTATATCGAGATACCAACAAATGACTATAAAGGAGTAAAAGAGATTAATGTTTCAACTTTAAAGATGATAGTGGATGCTAGAACTGATGAAATTCTTGAGCTTGTAAAAAATAAATTAGAGGCATCAGGATATATTAATCATCTTGTAAATGGTATTGTTTTCACTGGGGGTTCATCTAAAATAATAGGTTTAGAGGAGAAAGCAAGTAAATATTTTGAATTGCCGGTTAGGATAGGGATACCTGTTAAATTTGAAGGATTATCTGAAAAATATAGAAATCCAGAAGATTCAACTGCAGTAGGGCTATTATTATATGGCGCAGAAAAATATCTATCAGGAAACTTTATTCCTATAAATACAAAGTTAAAAGAACCTGGAAATAATTTATTTAAAATAATTAAATTGAAAGTAGCAGATTGGATAGATGTATTATTTTAAAATATCGGAGGAGAAAGAATGGATAAGGAAAATGAAGAATTAAACTTAAATAATGAAAATGAAAAGGAGATTAGTAAAGTGATTAGTCAAAAGATAGAAGAATTTAGTAATTTCGATTTAGATGAAGAAGAAGGCTTTAAAGTTAAGATTAAAATTATAGGAGCAGGCGGAGCAGGCGGAAATGCAATAAATGATATGATTACAAATGGTATTGAAGGTGTAGAATTTATTGCGATAAATACAGATTTACAAGATCTAAGAAAATCTATGGCGAAAAAAAGATTACAAATTGGTAAAGAGTTAACAAAAGGACTAGGTGCAGGAGCAGATCCAAAAGTTGGAGAAAAAGCAGCTGAAGAAAATAGAAATGAAATAAAAGAGTTGATAAAAGATGTAGATATGTTATTTATAACTGCTGGTATGGGTGGTGGAACTGGAACAGGTGCAGCACCAGTAATAGCTGAAATTGCTAGAGAATTAGAAATATTAACTATAGCAGTTGTATCTAAACCATTTAGTTTTGAAGGGACAAGAAGACAGGAAAATTGTGAAGCTGGGATTGAAAAATTAAAGAAATATGTAGATACTATAGTTGTAATTCCAAATGATAAATTATTTGAGCTAGAAGGAAGAAGAGTAACGTTAAAAAATGCATTTAAAGAAGCAAATAAAGTATTATTTACAGGGGTAAAAGGGATAGCTGAGCTTGTAACGATACCTGGATTAATTAATATTGACTTTGCAGACGTTAAAACAATTGTAAGAGAATCTGGTATAGCTATGCTAGGTTTTGGAGAAGGTTTTGGAGAAAGTGGTGCGGTAGATGCTGCTAAATCTGCAATATCAAATCCTCTATTAGAAAAATCGGTTAGTGGATCAAGAAGAATATTAATAAATATAAGCGGTACAGATAACTTAACAATGGAATCAATAAATATAGCAGTTAACTTTATTAAAGATAAAGTTTCTGGAATAGAAACAAATTTTATTTTTGGTTCAACATTTATAGAAACGGATGATCCAAATGATGATATTATTAAAATAACATTAATTGCAACGGATTTTGAAAATGATAATAAAATAAAAGAGAATATATTAAATAAAAAACCTGTTTTAAATACATCATTTAATGATACAAATAAAGGAAAAAAAGATTTGAATGATTCAGATTTTGATAGCGAATTAGACTTACCAGCTTTTATTAGAAGAAGAAGATAAAATCTATTGCAAAAAAAATAAGAATATGATATAATTGTATTCCCTGCTTTATTTTA
>JGI24712J26585_10000943_pt1 | contig 25042 bp, 32 predicted proteins | sample BioPla3DNA2_FD_26585 | JGI IMG/M metagenome (IMG submission 26585)
ACGAGCTATGCTCGCCCTTGACATCCCGAAAAATAGTGACGATGTTTGCATTATACAATTTTACCACAATTTTACCGTCACTTTAACTTGCAATTTATATATTATCTTTTTATTTCTGGTTATTCTTTACGTTTTTGCGTATTTATTTTATAATTAAGTATATCTGTAGAGGAGTAAGACACTAACAAATGGAATTTGGTAAGCAGCTACAACTATTAAGAAAAAAGTTCAAAATGACTTTATCTGACTTAAGCAAGGCATCAGGAGTTTCACCATCTTTTATAAGTGCTCTTGAAAGAGGGGAGAAAAATCCTACCCTTGATACTTTGCTGAAGCTTTCTAAGGCTTTTAACTTAAATGTATCAGAGCTTTTAGGTCAAAATTCAGCTACTCCAATTACTGGCCATTTAAAAGATTTAGTTGACTCTGCACAAAATCTAAAACCAGATCAAGTTCAAAAACTTATTGAGTTTATAGACAGTTTACAATCACAGGATTGACTCAGCTATTAAGTTTTTGTAGTTTTATGCCAGTAAGTTATGTATATTAATACCCTTCTTTCTTTTCTCGTGAAAAGAAAGAAGCAAAGAAAAGCGGACCTCAAAAATACATGGTTCTTATGTTGCTTATGGTAATTTTACATAACGTCGAAAAACACAATATTATTTACACTCCTACGAAAAAAACTTACTACTATGGATTATATGCGAATTCTAATTTTGATCCTCAATTATTTTCTCTAGCACATCAACCGCATTAGCAACCATCATCGGACAAAACTCCGTAAACAAGTTATTAGCTCTTGCATACTCAACACCCTCTTTGGTAGAAATATCACATTTGAGCAAATCATTACATATATAAGAACCACATACTTCTGCGAAGCCATTCATCATTTTATCATTGACCTTATTTGCTGTTAATCGACTTTCCGTATCAGCTTTATCAAATTGACCATATAATAAGCCCAATACCATCAAAGCTCCTGTACAGGCACCACAAACTTCACCTTTACGCATACCACTTCCAAAACATGCACCTAGCTTTAATGCTTGTTCCTCTGTCAAACCACATTCATCTGCAAAAGCTGCTAACACTGCCTGTGAACAATGAAATTTCTTATTAAAATATTCTAAGGCTTTCTCCTTATGAGTCATACTTTATCACCTGCTTTAATTCTTGTATTTTTTCTTCAATTTTTTTTATAATACGAATAAATTCCTCATCCGATTTTCCTGTTGGATCTTCAAGCCCCCAGTTATCATTAAAGGCTCTTCCAATAAATGGACAGCGAACATTACATCCCATAGATATCGCTATATCTGGCTCTGGAATATCCGTAATCAATTTTGAATACTGTGTCTGTTCCATATCAATACCGTACAGTTTTTTTATAATACGAACTGCATCCTGATTAATCTGTGGCTTAGTTTCAGTTCCGGCAGAATAGCTAACAAATACATCTGATGCAAGATTCTTTCCAAGTGCTTCAGCTATCTGACTACGGCAGGAATTATGCACGCAGATAAATGCCACTTTTTTCTTATTCATAATATGGGCACCTCTCTTTAATGCACTGCTCATTCAATTTAGAATAATCACAGACCATATTTTCATATTCCAAATGAACATCATAATGGCTGTTTATATATTCAATTCCATTCTTGAAAGCAATCATAGAATCTCTCTTGCAGCACCTAGGTCCATTTATTGCTCCAAGTTCTCCGATTGCAGCCGATGTGTATTGCATATGATTCCCCCAGGTACCATCTGTAGATAATGGTCCTGTACCATCAATAATAGAAAGCGCTGCTCCAAGTGATGTTATAGCTCCACAAATACCCCAAAGCCCACACATGGCGCCAGGCATTCTTAATCCTTCTTTCATAAGCCTATCTAGTGCTTCATCCAGATCAATCGCACCACCAGCATTTTTATAAGCAACAAGAATGCTAGCTCCAACAAGTATATGATGCTCTGGACCGTGGATATTTACGTAGTCATTCTTTGCAATATTCTTAAAAATCACAATTGGATTATTACCTGTTTCCCTTTTTATATCAGCAAGAATACAAGCTGCTCTATCTGTTATCGTCATTTTATACCTCCATCACAACAACACTTCTTACTATCAACACATGATAGTGCTTCGATAAATTCCCTATATTCTTTTAGCATTTCGCAGTTCAAAGAATAATGATGCCACTTTCCTTCTTTACGATCATTAACAAGACCACATTCAACTAATATCTTCATATGATAAGATAAGGTTGGCTGTGTTATATCAAATTTTTCCAGAAGCTTGCATCCGCACTTTTCTCCATCCGATAACATCTGAATAATTTCCAGTCTATTTGTATCTCCTAATGCTTTACTTATACTTGCAACAACTATTTTCTCCATAGATGCATCCTCACATAGATATTTATCTATATATAAGATATCAGTCGCATAGATAATTGTCAATGAATAAACAGAAAAAGCCTCAGCGTATAAAAGCCGGAGCACTATAATATTATAAAATCATATCAAAGTAGAGACTTGGATTGTTGGATTTTGATACTTGATACAAAGGGCATCAATGTTTGGTGTGCTGCTGGTAAAGGTACATTTGGCACCGATGAGTTAGTGAGCCGTATATCGAAAACTGGGCTGTCTAAGATAATATTGCATAGGAAATTGGTGCTGCCTCAATTGGGGGCACCCGGTGTGAGTGCCCATGAAGTGACAAAACAAACCGGATTTTCTGTTGTTTATGGACCTGTAAGGCGAAGGATATAAAGGCATTTCTTGATTCGGGTTTCAAAGCCACACAAGAAATGCGAACCGTGAAATTTACGATGTGGGACAGAGTGGTTCTTACTCCGGTGGAGCTGGTGGCTGCTTTAAAGTCTTCATTAATGGTTTTTGGCGTAATGTTTCTTCTAAATCTGTTTGTTGCAAGTCCTTTCGGACTTACGGATTTCATTGCCTATACGGGTACTGTCATAACGGGAACTGTCATAACGCCTTTGCTCCTTCCCGTGATTCCCGGCAGGGCTTTTGCATGGAAGGGCTGGCTACTGGGGCTGTTATGGACGTTGGGATTTATCTGGTATAGCGGTTGGTTTGTTCCTGGATTCTTGTTACTTGCCATAGGGTATTTGCTGGTATTGCCGTTATTGTCTGCTTATTTGGCGATGAATTTCACAGGTCAGGCAACTATAAAGCAAAGCATAACCTAGTAGTGAGAGTATCTGTGTACTGAAATGTGAATGTAAATAGAATTATTTTCTACTTTTAAATAAACTTATATATCTATAAAGAGTCGCCCTGCTTACGCCTATTAATTTTGCAAATTCAGTAGCTTTTATTTCTTTTTCATTCCATTTATCGTAATACTTCTTAAACTCTTTTGGTAATGTCCTTTCAGGTCTCCTATTGCTATGCCACTTTTTGTACCAAATTTCTTTGCTTTTCAATCCCTTCTCTTACTCGTTCAACAATAATTTCTCTTTCCATTTCTGCAACAGCTCCTTTTACTATTTTTACGCAAAAAAGCTGCTACAAAACTAACTTGTTTCTGTTTCAGTTAGTTTTGCAACAGCCCCTAAATAAACTAAGAAATAAAAAAAGCATATAAAGTAACTGGTCACATTTTGGTCCATAGTTTAAAAAATATTATGTTTATGAGTATAAATGCTTTCGACTATTTTTATGATATAAACTGCTTTAACCCCTTGGAAATAAAGGGTTTAAATAAGAAAAAACAATTTTGCATAATATGTTGTAATCAATGCTTCACGTCACTTAGGATCTAGTGTCGACGACGTGGGGGTTCAAGTCCCTTCATCCGCACCACAAGGGTTTGAGAGATTTTTGAATCTTTCAAATCTTTTTAATTTTCATCGTTTTCTAACGAACTTCTAACGCCTGAATAATCTTTTAATCAAAGTAATCCGATAACAATATAAAGATATTAGTGCATGAAAATTCTAATATTTTTACAAGAAATTATAGGATAAGGACGGAATTATATAAATGAAAAATATATTGATGAAAAACCAATTACTGCGTACCCTTATTGAGCTGCGGGGCAATCCCCGTGCATGTGTTTATACTGAACCTATGTGGGGTCTTTCTATGAATCTGTGTATACCTTATGCAACGGTTTATATGCTTACTTTCGGTATGAGCGATGTACAGGTTGGGATTATTACTTCAATTTATATGTTTTCCCAGATGATTTTTGCATTTTTATCCGGTGTTATTATTGACAAAATGGGGCGCAGGAAGAGTACTGTAGTATTTGATTTTCTGGCATGGAGTCTTCCTTGCCTCATATGGGCATTTAGTCAGGGTTTTTGGTTCTTTGTTGTAGCAGCATTGCTTAACGGTATGATGAAGATAACCACAGTGTCTTGGGATTGTTTGCTGGTAGAGGATGCTCCGAAGGACAAAATAACTCATATATATTCATGGGTAATAATTTCCGGTAATCTCTCAGCACTGTTTGCACCAATATCCTCAGTGCTTGTAGCAAAGTTAACACTAGCACCAGCCATACGAATACTCTATATCAATGCATTTATTGTTATGACCGCAAAGCTTTTAATTCTATATAAGTTATCAACAGAAACAGCTGTTGGCAAAATCAGACGTGAGGCATCTTATAATATGTCTTGGAGCGAAATGCTATCCGGATATAAAAGTGCATTACGCAAGATACTAAATTCCCGAGGTATAATGTTTGCTATAGTCATCAGCATATTGGTAGAGATTGTAACTATGCTTGGAATGACCTTCTGGCAGATTATAGCGTCCCGTCGTATTGGTATCCCGGATACATTATTGCCCATATTTCCGATGGCACGCAGTATACTTTCCATTGTTCTTTTCTTTACTGTTATCTCACATATTAAGCAAACGAAGCTGAAATGGCCGCTGTATGGAGGATTTTTTTGTTCCATGGTCAGTTGTATATTGCTAATTTCAATTACAAACACTAGTATGTGGGGATATATAATACTATCGATTTCTTTAATTTTTGAAGCACTAGGTATTGCTGTTTTAAATACGCTTAGGGAATCGTTGGTAGCTATTAATGTTGATCCTATGGAGCGCTCAGGAATTATGGCCTTACTTCAGACGACAGTAATGCTGGTGAGCGTACCCTTTGGATATATAGGAGGGTTGCTGAGTGATATTTCGAGAGCATTGTCCTTTGTTATGAGTATTGTATTGTTGTTTTTAGGTATATTAGCAACAGCTCTATTTTATTATCAGCCTTCAAAACATAGTGGTTTGAAAACACAGTATAAATAATTTAGTCATCCTAAAATACGAATACGGCAGTTGTTAAATTAAAGTACAATAGAAATAGATTATATTGGATTGTTGGTGTAGGTCACTTTTGAGTATATAGAAATTAGTACATCTGATATAGAGAAGGATTCATATATTTTTGACAAAGAGTTAAAAAATTTGAACCCTCTATCTGGCTTGTTTACGACATTTCACAAGTGTTTTTGTTTGAAAAAAGTCAAAGAAAAACGCGTTCAGACAGTAGCAGGAGGAATACTAATGGCAATAAGGAAAATCCGATATAATAATGACAGTATTTTGCGTAAAAAATGTAGAGAAGTAACTCGGATTGATGATAAGATCAGGCAAATTAATTAGGAATTTTGAAACGATTAGTCGCAATAGATTATTGTGGATATACTCTTAAACTAGTCAACACGCAAATTATAGAATATAGCGGAGTTCAAGAATGTATTGAGGGATGTATTAGTTTTCCTAATCGTTTTGTAAAAACAATTAGTCCTTAAAAAAATTACTGTTCGAGCTATGAATGAATATGGCGAAGAAATTATTGTGGCAGGTGAAGATGAAATGGATAAGTGCTTTTGTCATGAATTAGAACACTTAGACGGAGAAGTTTTTTTAGATAGAGCGGTTGAGGAAATAGAGCCAGAGGTATAGCAAAAGATTCTGCCGCAGAGTTGTGCTCAATGGATATCAAAGATCTAAGACCATAGAAGAAACTTGATGATGAATTCGTGACTGAAGATTATAACAATTAATTTGGAGGTAAGATTAAATGAAAATAAAATTTGATCCCAATAATCCTATTATAAAACTCTGTATGACTGGGATGGGGTTGGAGGAGAGAGGAAACAGTGATGAAGCACTTGTGATATTTCAAAAAGCATGGCAAGAAACAAGAGATGACTATGAAAGATTTATAACATCCTATCATTTGGGACGTATACAAAAGAGTACTATAGACAGGCTAAAATGGATGGAGATGTCTCTACAGTATGCCCTAAAGATAAATGATGAAAATGTTAAAAGTGCATACCCAACTTTATATTTAAACATTGCCAAATGTTATGAGGAGTTGGATGATTCTGAGAATGCAAAAAGAAATTATGAATTATCAAATTCAGCTAAGGGTGCACCTACTGATGTAGGCCCATTTTATCATGGGACAAAGGCAGATTTGAAAGTTGGTAATTTACTGATAGCGGGTGGAACTTCAAATTACAAACCTGACCTTAAAATGAACCACATCTATTTCACTGCTAATATAAATGGTGCAGGGCTTGCAGCATCATTAGCAATAGGAGAAGGAAGAGAACGTATTTATATTGTAGAACCAACTGGTGAATTTGAAAACGATCCTAATGTTACTGATAAAAAGTTCCCTGGTAACTTAACACGTTCATATCGCTCGAAAGAACCATTAAAAATTATTGGTGAAGTAACAGAGTGGATGAAATTGACAACTGCTGAGCAAGGAGAATGGCGTGAAAAATTAGCCAAGAACAAAGGTGAAATTATTAACTAAATAAATCGTGTTATTGTTAAGATTGGATATGTTTCCGAGTATGGGCATACCCAAATGACATTCATTTTATCCGCTCGTGTCATGTGGAGAGTGTTGCATTGATGTCAAGGGTTGAGAAATAAGAGTGTAATAGTGCTTGATATAAAGGGATTTCCGTGATTTTGAACCAAATTTAAACTAGGTTGTTGAAAATAGCCATGAGGCTATCATTCCAAAAGAACTCTTTTTACAAGCACAGGAAGAACTTCATCGCAGAAATAACATTTACACAGGTGCAGACAAGAACAAAAGAATTTACAGCAGTAAATACGCTTTGAGTACCATCACCTTTTGCAGCGGTTGCGGAGACATTTATAGACGAACATATTGGAATGTTCACGGTAGAAAAGAAATTGTTTGGAGATGCGTAACAAGAATCGAGCAAGGACCCAAAGTATGTAAGAGCCGAACAGTAAAGGAAGGCGATTTATATGATGCTGTTATGACTGCCATTAATAGATTACTTGCTGGCGGTGATAACATGATAAAAACACTGGAAGAAAACATTCATGCGGTAATCGGTGACACCACGGAATATCGAATTTCAGAACTTAACACCTTGCTTGAAGAAAAGCAGAAAGAATTAATTAGCCTTGCGAATAAAGGGAAAGACTATGAACCTCTTGCAGATGAGATTGATAACCTGCGTGAAAAACGTCAGACCCTTCTTATTGAAGATGCATCATTAAGTGGTGAGAATGAGAGGATAAACGAGCTGATAGAATTTATCTGCAACAATAAATACCGTACCCAAAGATATGATGATGTACTTGTAAGAAAGTTAATACAGAATGTTACTGTTTATGATGACCACTTTGTAATATGCTATAAATCTGGAATTGAAATGGAAGTATGAAAAACAGATTCAAATAGCCCATGACTCTAGAATAGAGTTGTGGGTTTTTCTTTTGGTTTCTAATTGTAACAATACTGAAAAACTATTGCCAATATCAACCAAATGGTTTATAATATATATTAGTGTAAATTGGAGGTGCTGTATGACTACGGCAGAAATGATTAAGCAACTGTGTGAGCAAATGAATATAAGTGTTGCGGAACTGGCTAGACGTATTGGTCAGACTCCACAGAACTTTAATAAAAAACTAAAACGTGAAACTGTAGCTTTGGATGAATTGAAATCTATAGCAGATGCACTGGATATTAAGTTTGAGCAAGTATTTATTTTGCCTGACGGCAATGAAATAAAGACAGGTAATGAGTAAAGGAGGAATAACATTACATGGAATACATAATAATCGGAATATTCGTAATATTTGCTACCATCTGCTTAACATTATTCTTGAAAAAGAAAAAAGACCAAGAGTCAAAGGTTACCTCAGTTGCTATGGATGCTTCGACATCAAAAGCACTCAAAATGAAGGAAGATAGCTTACATAAACTTGAAATCCAAATGGAGATGCTTCCGGTTGAAGCCATAGCTGACGAGAGTAAACTAGTTGAAATCACAAATAGTAAGGTTCTGGCACATGTAAACAATCTTATTCCGGGATTGGCACAGGCAGGTAATTCTGCAAATAATGCGGTTCAAGCAGTACAAGCAAATAGAGAGGTATTATACCGAGCTATAATTCCTGCAGGAGCAAAGCTCACTAACTCGAGTGCAATGGAAAATGCTGTTCGTGGTTTATATCATGGTGCTGACGGCATTAAAGGTCATGCCAATTTAGTGGCAGTTGAGGCTCAAAAAGGAACAGCCGTGGTAGCAAATACTGCTGCTGCAGCTATGGGAGTTGCATCAATGGTTGTTGGCCAGTATTACATGACACAGATTAATGCTAAGCTTTGCGCAATCAGTGATGGTATATCTAAGATTTCAGATTTTCAAAATAACGAGTACCGTAGCCGAGTTTTCTCACTCATAGCTCATGTTAAGAAGATAACAGATTTTCAAGTTGAAATAATTGAAAACAATGAATTGAGACTTAGCAAAATTGCCCGGATTGATAGTCTCGAAGAAGAATGTACTCAGCTTCTAGGGCAGGCTAACCTAACACTTGCGGGCTATGCGAAAAAGAAAGACCTCGATTATGAGGCGTATGAAAAAGAACTGAATGAGGCGCAAAATTGGTATCTGTACCAGAAATCATTGCTGGACTTACTGAGCAAAATTTCAGACCTGAGATATACCTTGCATCTTGGTGCTGTTTCCAGAGAACAGTGCGTAGCTCTTCTCCCTATATATACCCAGCAGGTTGTTGATACACAAGCGAGGCTCACCAACTGGCATCAGGATACCGCAAAGCGCCTGAACATTGATACCGAAGAATCTCGGCGTAAGAGAGAAGGACTTGATAGAATAATTCACTTCCTTCCAGGCTTAATAAAGAATGAACTCAATTTCCGAACAATTGATAAGAGCATAGCAAACATGATAGATGAACAGGTCAATGGTAATAGCAATGGTCATCAGCAGGAGCAAACTGAATTATATCTCGAAGATGTGCAGTTAATTGCGAAGGATGGGAAGGTATACTACTTGCCAGAAAGTAAAGCAGAATAATTATTCTATTTGATTTTAATTGTGGTTTGTATATGCCAATAGATAAGGTCATTGATATATTCCCACAAACGAGAGCCAATATTGGATATGTTCCCCATAACTATAGAGACGGTGTTGCCTGCCTTGAAAATTGAATAGAGATTACGGCTATTATAAGGAGGAAGAGTGAAAATGAATGATAAGTTAAAAAGAATAAAATCAAATCCAAGAGACAAGCTCGTTGAGCAGAATTGCTCTACCTGTGAGTTTAATTTTGGAGATGTGTGCGCAGGTCATAGTACTAGAAAAGATAATGGCGAGGATACATATGGGATGGCAATAGAAGAAGCAGAAAAAATGTTTCCTGATGGGTGTAATGATTATGGGATTTCACTGGGTTCATTTATTGAGCAAGAAAAGCTGAATGGGAGATGAAGCTATGGCAAAGGAAAACCATCTCAATGAAAGATATGATGCCATAATTCCTAGAACCATTTTTCACTATACGAACTTTGAAAAATTTAAATGCATACTGCAATATGGTACGTGGAGATTTAAATTAAGCACCAAATCAAATGATTTATTAGATACAACATACATTGTTGATATTATCAAAGAGCTTAAGATACAAAACCAAGGCTTATCTGGTAATCACCTAAAACTATTAGAATTTTTGATGGGATACTTTAAGAGGAATGAATATGAGAGACAGTTTTTATCGTATGTAGCTTGCTTCACTGGTAAAGCCGATTCCAGATTGCTTTGGGATGCTTATACTATAAACAGACCAGTAATAAATGAAGATGATCCAAGAGATTATAACGGTGTGTGTATTGGTGTAAACAGAGACAAATTCCTTAGGTTGTTGCGAAGTGAAAAACCTGAGTATTGTGATGCAGGATTTTTAGCACCAATATATTACACTCCTCAGCAACAGGTTGTTGCACTTGACTTTTTGTGCAAAAATGCCTTAGATACTTTTGATAAACTGAAATATGACGAAGATCAAACACAAGAAATAGTCCCAACAATACAAACGGCTTGTTCTATTCAAATGGGAGATTATGTTGGGAGACCACATTGTATTGAGATGAACCTGAAAAAGTCATTTGTAAACTCCATGTTTTCCTATATTGAATCCGTGGAGAAAATAGCACCTTTTTTAAAACATCAATTTTGGGAAGAGGAAAATGAATATAGAGCTGCATTGAATTTGCATAGTTCCAAAATGCCCAACAAAGATTTTATTGATATAAACATTACTTCGGATCTGATTGATTTCATTATTCTTGGGCCTACATTCTCAGATAAGGAAGCGGAAGATATTCAGAAGATTAAGGATGCTAAGCTAAACTTTAATCAGTTAAGTAAAAAACAATCTATAGGAACTGGAATTATTCAAATGAACTAAACTTTAAGAATACAAATGTTGAAAGTTATAGCTCATGTATTGGATATTAAGTTTGAGCAAGTATTTATTTTGCCTGATGGCAATGAAATAAAGACAGGAAATAAGTGAAGGAGGCGGCCTGATATGATGATTAGCCCAGAAGGATACTATGAGGAGTATCTTAAAGGAAAAACTAAAGAACAGATAATGACCGCTATTCGCGGACTTAAGCAAGAAATAGGACGTCTAAAAAATTCAATGGAAAACCCGCATGGTTGCATTAAAACTGTTATGCATCCAAGTGAAGATACTCGCCTACACTGGAATCGTGAATATTTAGAGAGAGCCAAGCAAGCCTATGCTGAAGCGGGTGGAACTTATACATTATCAAAGTCAGAAGAAAAGGTTGCTGACTTTGATGCAAATATGGATGCTGTTTGCAAGATTACCTTTAGCATTGGCGGTTTCTTTGGTGGTTACCGTAGCTATATTGTAGAACTAACAGGTGAATTGAAAGCTTATACAAAATTATGGGAAGATGAAGAACCTCTATCGTTATGGGATGATGATAACCAGGAGCCATGTACAAAGGATACTTTTATAGCTGCACTTAAAAATCTTCATATCGGTGAGTGGCGCAGACGATATTCAACTAAGCGTTTCGGATACATGGTGCTTGACGGTACACAGTGGGAGTTGGAATTTGAATATGGCAATGGCCATAACCCGGTAAGATTTGATGGCGATAACTCATACCCCTATAACTTCGATAAGTTTCAGATGTTATTTGGTATTGATGTTACTGAGGAGGACGAAGATGAGTAAGAGAGAAAAATGCTAGTTTTTAGAATTTAATATTTAATGAAATGGAGTGTAGATATGGATGAAAATTCAGAGGTTATTAGATTAAAAGTAAAAAAATTACGCTTACAGCTGATTATAGCTATTATTGGTGTATTTGTTGCCGTGTTTGGTGTGTCAATGTTTAATCAACATTTACTCATGTCGTTTTCTTTACCACTACGAATGATTCTCATGATCGTCATACAATGGGTACTTTTCATCGTTCCAGGGATATTAATGATTGTGAATAAGGAAAACCTTGCAGATATCGGCTTCGGGAAGGAAAAGATTCTGCAACAAATAGGCTTTGGAGTGTTACTTGCTTTTGCCATGTCATTAGTTTTAACTGTTGTGCCTATTATGTTGGGGTTTAAAGATATGGTTGGAAATATAACGTATACCCAGCCATGGAAAATTGTTTATCAATTTGTTTATGCAATATTGGGAGTTGCCCTTGCAGAAGAATTAATTTTTAGAGGTTATATATTTAATAAACTTTTAGAAATCAAGGACTCTAGATGGCTTGCAATAATAATTTCATCTGTGCTGTTTGGATTATTTCATATATTTAATGGGAATATCCTACAAGTTATAATAACAGCATTTCTTGGATTTCTATTCTGTATATTTAGAGAAAAAATAAAAGGATGCACTTTAATCTCCTTAATCATTGCTCATGGTATATATGATGCAATGATTGTATTGTGGGTTTCAATATTATAAATGGAATATGACAGAGGAGAATGTGGATGAATAGTTTCGATATTTTGACAAAATACATACCTATAATCAAGGCGGATAGCATCGGTGAATGGGTTGTTGATAAAGAAAACGATGGAACACCGGAACATCCGATACAGATGCCTTTTGTGGGTTATTCCGAAATGGTAAATAACTTCATCGACGATGTTTACACCTTTGAAGAAAGCAATAAGGATATGGAGCTTACCCACTATGGAGATATTCTCAAAGATAACGGCCTCGAATGGGATTCGGAATCTATGAAGAATGCTGATGTTTCAAATTTGAATGTACAGTGTGTGCTTGCGCTTATTATGGGTGCTGTTAGAGCAGAACGCTTTTGCGATGGTGCATTATTAGATTTCTTCAAAAGTGGCTGCATATTGAAGTGGCTTGATAGATTAAAGAATATTGAGTAAATGGGGGGTAAAATTGGATATAAACAAAATGAAAGCTTTACCTTATGATGAGCTGCGTGCATTGTATAGGAACTTCCTACATAGCCAGAATATTTCGCAATTAACAATTAATACTGCTTATACAGATACCTTCTACCTTTGGAGGAAAGGTAGTAAAGACCTTTTCTGGAATGCAGTGACTGATGATGATTTTGAGAATTCAGCAAAAGACGAGTTAATAAAGGCTCTTACTGAGAACTCGACCGGTAACGCTAAATCACTTGCTAATAGTTACTTGTCTCACCTTAGAAGGTTCCGTTTATTCTTAGCTTCTGATGGAATTGCCGAGCCATCTGCGCCTAAGCAGGAAAAGACTGCTTACCGTGCATATACTCGTAAAAAGAAAATGGACATTGATGTTCCTAATCCTTCAATCGATCAGGTTGAGATTTATCTTACAAAGTGGGACGGTCTTGAGAACTATCACCTGCAGGAGGATGCACTTAATAAACTATTTTTTGAGCTTTGCCCGAAGAATACAGACGTTATCGATGTTTTATTAAAGGCATCAACGCTTAATGATTTTTATAGTACAAACATTTTCTCAATCTACCCGGTGGCTAAACATATATGCTCTTTGGATATCGATTTGAGACTTAAAGCTGGTGATGTTACCCTGGTTCGGGATATCCAGTATGTAACAATCGGTGATACAGAGAAGAATTTTTACTCCTTTGCTTCAAAGTATTGTAGCCATCACAATCCACTTGATTATCCGATTTATGATAGCTACGTTGATGAGGTGCTTCGTTATTTTAGAAATCGTGATAACTTCTCAGATTTCCAAGATGGTGATTTGAAGGACTATGTTAGATTCAAAGGCATACTGATTGATTTTCGCTCCTTCTATGGATTGGATAACTATAACTTGAAGCAAATCGATCAGTATGTTTGGCAGCTTGGGAAGGATTACTTCCCAAAGAACTACGGAAAGAAAAAGAGAGGAGACAATATTCAATGACGGGACCAGATAAGAAAAAGCTTTATCCGAATGAAAATATAAAGACAGTTTGCTTTATAAGCAATCTAGCAAAAAGGCCCAATGTTGAGATTGGCGAATATACCTATTATAGCGATAATAAAAAGTCTCCAGAAAAATTTTATGATAATATAGAGCATCACTACGAATTTCTAGGGGATAAACTTATAATAGGTAAGTTCTGTGCAATTGCAGAGGGTGTTAGATTTATCATGAACGGTGCAAATCATAGAATGGATGGAGCTACAACCTATCCCTTTAATATCTTCGGCTGTGGATGGGAAAAGGTGACTCCTACAATAGAACAACTTCCTTTCAAGGGAGACACAATGATTGGCAATGATGTGTGGATAGGTCAAAATGTAACCATAATGCCAGGTGTTAAAATTGGAGATGGTGCGATTATTGCCGCTAACTCAACTGTAGTAAAAGATGTTGAACCCTATGCGATCTATGGCGGGAATCCAGCTAAATTCATCAAAAAACGATTTAGTGATGAAAAGATTGAATTCTTGCTAAAGCTTCAATGGTGGAATTGGAGTGAAAGAGAAATATTTAATAATCTTGAAATGCTTACTTCAGAATTTGGTTTAGACCAATTGAAGTAATATCTTTATATAAATTGACATTTACGCTACGTCATAGATTAAACTTAACAGTATAGCATTCCACGAAAGGAGTTTGGTTATAAGTGGTTGATAATAACACAGTTATGAAATCTGGGAGATGTATAGAATAGGGAGACAGATGGGTTTTCATGTTATGAGCTATTCGGGTTTCCTCTTGTGTGGGAGCATAATGATCCAAAGCTATATGGGCTACATTTTTGGCTTGTTTCTTGTTATATGATACAACATCCTTCAAATTATACAGAAGAAGGATATAAACATTTAGTTAATCTATTTATTGACGCTTATGATAATAAATGGGATACACCATATATCCTCAAGAAGAATCGTGAAATAGTAAAATCAGTAGGGAAAATAACAAACCCTATTCCAAGCAAGGAAAGAGAGCGTGAATTAGGACTTTGGTCTATGACAATTGAGGATATATATTTAGGTGGAGAGCAAAATGCAATAGTGAATATTAATAAATGGAAAGACCAGATAAGAAAAGAATTAAGAAAATGAGTAGATATATTTAAGAGAAGCGACTATACTGTGCACAGATTGTCGGATGGGTAAGCGTATCCTTTGATAATATCGATGATGAAAGGAGGTTGTTTAATGGATTCGTTAAGTAGTATGAATAAAGCATTGGAATATATCGAAGAGCACCTAGCGGAGAATATTGATTATAGTGAAGTATCTAAAATTGCTTACTGCTCAGAGTATCATTTTAAAAGGATGTTTTCATTTTTATCAGGAATTGGCTTATCTGAATATGTTCGAAGAAGAAGATTAACGCTGGCTGCCCTTGATTTGAAAGATACTAATTTAAGAATAATCGATGTTGCCATAAAATATGGTTATGATTCAGCTGATTCATTCTCCCGTGCTTTTCATTCTATGCATGGTATTCTTCCTTCTGAAGCAAGAAGTGAGAATACGCAGTTAAAAGCCTATCCTAGAATGACCTTTCAATTATCAATTAAAGGAGGATGCGAAATGAATTATCGTATTGTTGAGAAAGGACCTTTTAAGTTAGTAGGACTTAGGAAGAGAGTTCCAATTATTTTTGAAGGTGTCAATCCAGAGATTGCAAAAATGACCGAACTTTTAACACCAGAGGTTATAAAACAATTAAAAGCAATTTCAGATGTAGAACCAAGAGGTATCATTAGTGCTTCCACTAATTTTTCAGAAGGTAGAATGGAAGAAAAAGGTGAGTTAGATCATTACATTGGAGTAGCAACATCAAGTAATGAAACTGCAGATTTTGATGTATTAAAAATTGATGCAAGTAGCTGGGCTGTATTTGAATCGATTGGACCATTCCCGGAAACACTTCAAAATGTATGGGGAAGGATATACTCAGAGTGGTTTCCATCTTCAGGGTATGAGGCAGCCCCAGGTCCTGAAATTTTGTGGAACGAGAGTCCAGATACCGGAAATCCAAAGTATCGAAGCGAAATCTGGATTCCAGTAAAGAAAAAAGACTAATAATTACATCAATGTTCATGGTTGAGGGTGCTCCTTAGTTAGAGTCCCCTTTTCTTTAACAGCGGGATAGAGAAAGTCGATATTTCCCCTCAAACGAGAGCCAATTTTGGATATGTTTCCAACTACGAGCGTGGATATTTTCCCAGGTTCGAGAGTGGGTAAATTTAGTACAAAAAAGCCGTTTTGATAGCTATACTGACCTCTCAAAACATGTGGAGAGTGTTGCATTGATAACAAGTGTTGATAAATAAGAGTGCAAAAGTGCTTTGATATAAAGGGATTTCCGTGATTTTGGACCGTATTCAAGCTAGGTTCTAGGTCACGGATTTTGTATTTGTAAGAAATATCTAAAACTATGAAAACACAAGGTTGTGTGGACATTATTACTTTTTGGCAACCGAGTTGACGAAATTACTGTCAAAAAGGTGGCGAGTGGATAGAATTACTGTAAAAACTCTTACGGATGAGGTGGAAAGTCAAGGCAAAGAAGAACGTATTGCAGAGATGATGAAATTTATAGAAAAACACACTGACTCAAAATTTCTGTTGAGTATCTCAAGAACTACCCGAAAAACAGGGAAAATGGATGGAGCGAAGAATTACAGGGAGTCACTACTGATAATTCCAATTGGTACTTTACTCAAAGGGGCAGACTCTGGAAATTCCCATTTACAAAAGATATATGCGATGAAGTAACTGCTTCTCAACCTGAAAAGGACATTCTTTCAGTCAAGCTCTCAGTTCATGGATATAATCATATGGGAGATCCTGCTTTTGCAGAAAACATGGTATTTGTACCCATTGAGCCAGAATCAGAAAGTGACCTGCCAAAAGTTCAGATTTATAATAGCAAAGACCTCGAGCACATTGCTCGTTACAATCTTAACAAACAGAAGAAAGCACCCTGGTGTGCCATTTGTCCGCAGACAAGGTGTGCTGTTTTCCTCTGATTTTGATAATGTAGACAGGCTTTGCGTGTATCATACCAAAGATTACCTTGGGGGCCTGGGCATTAGCTTTTCGCACTATCTATATTTATACGATGAAGAGTGCCAAACCCTTTCATTGGAAAGACTACAGGGCGGGGGTTTTTCCAGGAACGGCAGCCTTCTTTATCTGGTTTCAGACAATGGTAGCGATGGAGGGATTTTTATATTTAATCCCATGACTGGTCGTATGATAAAACGTATTCCGGTGGACTATTCCAGATATCTAGGTGAGGAACTGGAGGGGGATAGCTGTCATTGATGCCGAGGCATATAAGATGCCCGGAATTGAGGGGCAGATTCACATGGTAATGATTGACAATGAGGGAGTAGGTGATATGGGAGATATCGACTGGTTCAACGGTTACATATTTGTCCCTTTTAGCGGTGGCAGAAAACTTGTCATAGCGTTATTCTCAGCATCAGACCTTGAAATGAAAAGTTATGTGATACTGGAGGATTTGAGTGATATTGGTTGGTGTGCGGTGCAGCCTCATACGGGTGTACTTGTCACATCAAACTCTTCTATCAACAGAGAAAATCCTGTCCACTTATACCAGATCAATTTATCTCTTCTGGAATCCGATGTATTGTCATTGGAACCCATTTGTACAAAAGCCTTTGCAAAACCCAACGGAGAAATTATTGAAATGTGCTGTATGCAAGGTGTTACCTTCATACCGGATGGCTCCATGCTGTATTTGATCAAGGGGCATTTTGATGACAACAGAACTAATGGCGGCATTCGCCTTTTCGACTTTTTATCTGGAATTCTCCTGGCAAGATCCCGGAATGGCAGCGGTAGTTTCAATTTTGCCTATGATGTAGGTGCCCCTTATGAGGAACCAGAAGGCATTACTTACTGGGATTTGGATGCAAAATCAGCACCTGGAATTAAAGGACAGTTGCATGCCTTCATGCTGGACAATGAATGGTCTACTGATGATATATATCTAAAGCACTATCGGGTTTATTTCGATGAAGAATATCAACCTCCCATGCGTGGGAAGTATAAAGCGAACCGTTCTAAGGATAAAAGGGAAGTCCATACTGCGGATTGCAGTTGGGCAGACAACATTGCCCTAAAAAACGAGATTTGGTATTCAACTGTTGGGGAAGCATTGGAAGATGGATATGATGGATGTGCTCATTGCCTGAAGAAATATCATCAAAGATGATCCGTGTTAGGATGATATAAAATAAATTACAAGTAACACTATAAGGGGCTGTTGTACTAAGAAGTTTAGTGTAATAGTTCTTTTGTACCTTAGAAATTATATTTTTATTTGATTAGTAAACTACAGTGGTATATAATGATTCCATAAGGTTGAATTTGGAAAAATCAATATATTTCCAACCGATTACGATTTATTTATGTATGATTTTGCGATTTTTTAGTTCGAATTTTTTCCTATTGATACGATTTACATATGGTGTTAAATATAGTTGATTTAAGAGCGTTTTCCTTCACTACAAGAGAATAGGTGAATAAAATCATGGCGCATGAGGGAGCATAAAAACACCCGTAAATATAAAATACTAAGGAGAATAATTATGAGAAGTTTTGCTACGTTTGATCTACAATATGCACACAGGTTTTTTGGATTTAAAGGTGAAGCACAGTATTTACACGGACATACAGGAGTATTGACGATTGAAGTAGAAGATTCTGTCAACATGGGAGTTAATATGGTATTTCCTTGTAATGAAATTCAGAAAACTGCTTGGGAAGTATTACAAAACTTTGACCACGCACTAGTTTTAAGAGAAGACGATCCATTACTTCCAGCTATTCTTGGAGTTTACGAAGCGCAAGGCATCAAGGAAGGTGCACCAACCAATAAGCAGAAAGGTCCAGCTTTTAAGACCGAACTTGCAACCGCGTATCCGGAATGTCGTTTAGTTGTTACAAAAGAAACAATGACCGTTGAAGGTATGATTAAAATAGTTTATGATTTACTAAAGGATAAACTAAATATTGCTAAAATTACATTTACAAGTGGAGTAAACGGTGCAACAGAAGAGTATGAACCTAAAAAAGATATAGACCGTTGTCCACTATGTGGAATTGCATTAAATGAAAATGGGGTTTGTCCTAAATGTGGATATAAAAAATAAAATATTTTGACTTTATGTAAATATGATTTTAAGGCACTCTATACCAAGTTGTTTAGAGTGCCTTGATCTTTATATGAACGAAAAATTGATTTATGTAATTTCTGCATATTTTAAGGAGTTGACGATATTTACTCACGGCATTTTGCAACCTAACTTGGCTTAAAAAGCAGTTTCAACACTTTAGTCAGCTACAGCATCAAGTCTGGGGTTTTCATCCATTCCAAGGAGAATATCTTCAAGTCTTCTTGCAAGATTTTTCATTCTATAATAATCTCTATTTATAAATTCGAGAAAAGTATTTTCAAAATATAATTTTATCATACAAAGAACAATAGCAACTGTAATAATAGCTACAGTAAAAGTCCCGAATGCTTTAATACCTTGCTCAAATGTAGATACATACTTGAATACCCAAGCAATAAATTGAGACCACAATGGAATAAAGAGTACTACAAATACAGAAGGTATAACAGGTATTTTGAACTTTAGGCTTTCAGCATGTTTTTCATATCTAGTAATAAGCTTCTCAACTTTGCTGGGAGTATACCAATTTAATTCAATAAGTTTATCTACAATCTTAGCTTGTATTATATCGTAAACGCCCATGCCAACTCTAATTCCTTTAATATCGGCTTTATATCTATCCTTTGCAACACTTTTAGAAAAGTGTGCAAGAAACCAAAGAGATGTAAAAAACAAACCAACAAAAGTAATTATAATCAGGAAATGAGCTAATGAATTACCTATAAATAGTTTTATTACAACAAATATGCTAATTAGTCCTGTTAGGATATTGAAGATTATAATACCAAAAAATCGAATGGGTATATATCTAAACAAAAGATTATAAAGACCTGAAATTTTCTTGTAATAATCGTAAAAATCAAACATTTCGGACACTCCTTTACTTAATTTTACTAATCAAACTTCGTACATGAAAAGTAGACTGAGCCTGAAAAAATCAGTGATTTCGGACCAAAAAGCATGGCAAAATCCTCAGAAATATGGTAAAATACTATCGACTAAAATAATACAAAATTACCAATTAGAGAGGATTAGCTATGGGAATATTCTATCAAATAATTCCAAAGAAGAAAAGACTCTAAAATCAAATTCTTGCTTTATGAAAGAGTATTCTGTAGGTAAACACCTAAAAAGGTAAATGCATATATGAATAAGGGTATACCTGTAATGAGAATCTTTATAAAACTTATATAGCTTGTTTTCGCAAAGAAAAACATGTATATGATTATATTGAACGGCACTCATAATTGTGGTTTTTCAAAGGATGTAGTCTGTCGGCTTATAAATTCACCATTAATAAACGGGTCTACATTTTTATTAAACCTTGCTATATGTGTAATGAACGGTAAAATATCAACATTGACTATTAATGAAAGAATAGATCATATTTTTTATAATAAAATTAGTTAGTTTTTCATTGATTTCCATTATGCGATTACAGTAATGTATTGCCGCCTAAATCATTTGGGCTTTTTTGGTAATCTATTAATTATAGATAGATTAAGAAAAAGGCGGTTATAATAATATGGTCAAGAAATTATACAAAGCAGGTTTTAAAAAAATCGGCAATATACTTGCCTCGCGAGGTTTGACATGTTTTATAGAAATAGTTTCAAGCATATGAGAGTTTGATGGCAGGAAATAATAAAGACATGGATGTAAGTAAAGAAGAGTAGATGAAGAAGTATAAAATAGCTATGAGGATAAGAAGGGATTCAGATGGAAAAATATGCAGATATCGATTTTAAAAGGGTTAGAAAAGTATTAAAAGAAATAACTGCTATCGATCGGAAGCTAAAGTATATAATAGATAGTGAAAAAAAACAGGCTCAGAATATAAAAACTCTTTCAGAGTCTGTAAAAGAAGAAATAATACGGGAAGCACTTTCAAATGTTAGTATTGATCAAATAAATGCCGATAAAAAGGGGATTCGGGTTAACCTATTAAAAGAAGTAGGCATCAAAAATATACAGCAGATCTTGGATATGCCATATAACAGACTTATTGCGATAAATGGAATTGGAGAACAAACTGCAGATAAAGTGAAAGAAATTGCTAATAAGATTAATAGGAATACAAGACAGACCATTCATCTAAGAATCGATGTTGAAAACAAAAGCGTAAAAAGCGAAAGATTGGTGCATGAATTATACAAGTTTTATAACAGCTCTAAATTACGTGATGGTTGTAAACAGATTTATAATTTAAATCATGCACCATTAATACAGGACATAAATCATGTAAAACGCACAAAAAATCGATTATTATGGTTTTTTTCGTTAAGTAGGACAAAGATGAGAGCTGTATCAGCTATGAATAAGCTCGAATTGACACTATCAGGCGAATATTCTAAATCAGCAATGGGAATTATAACTGCTTACAATAGCATTGAAAGAATACAGTCATCTGAAGCATGGGATGACTTTATTAAGAATTCATCTTCATATTATGCAATTCTTGAAAAAATATCAGGAGAGAAGCTAGATAAAATCTCTACTCGTGGTGGACTTCCTGAAGAGCTGGTTAATCAAGTGGATGCCTATCAACTAGATACAGAATTATTACATGTTACATTAAGAAATTATCAAGTTTTTGGTGCAAAATATATATTAAATCAAAAAAATACTTTGCTTGGGGATGAAATGGGATTGGGAAAAACAGTTCAATCTATTGCTGCTATGTGTGATTTGAAGAAGAAAGGAAAGTCACATTTTCTTGTTGTTTGCCCTGCAAGTGTAATAATCAATTGGATTCGAGAGATAGCTAAACATAGTAAGCTAGATGTTTACAAAGTTCATGGTCATGATAGGGATAATACCTTTAATGAATGGCTAAAGAATGGAGGGACTGCAGTAACGACATATGATACAGTTTCTAAATTAGATGGTTCTGAAAAAATAATTATTCACATGCTAATTGTAGATGAGGCACATTATATTAAGAATCCTAATACAAAAAGAACTAAAAATATACTTAAATATTCTGAAAACTCAGAGATTCTATTGTTTATGACTGGGACTCCTATTGAAAATAAGGTTGAAGAAATGCAATTCTTAATAAGCTGTCTTCAGTCTAATATAGCAAATAAAATCAAGGATATTAAGCATTTAGCTGGTGCACCACTATTCAAAAAGGAAATTGCACCAGTATATCTTAGAAGAATACGAGAAGATGTGCTTACTGAACTACCAGATATATTGGAAAAAGAAGAATGGTGTAGTTTTAATAAGCAAGAACTGGAAATGTACAAAAGAGCGGTAAGTTCGGGTATTTTCATGCAAATGAGGCAGTTATCTTGGCATGTTCAAGATATTATGGATTCAAATAAAGCTAAACGACTAATCGAAATTTGTGAGGACGCTAAATTGCAGAACCGAAGGGTAATTGTGTTCTCTTTTTTTAGAAATGTAATTGATAAAGTAGTAGAGCTACTAGGTGATCAGAGTATGGGGCCTATCACGGGTAGTACTTCTCCACTTATGAGACAGGAGATTATCGATAGTTTTTCAACATCACCTGCGGGTACTGTTTTGATTTGTCAAGTAATTGCTGGAGGAGTTGGACTCAATATTCAATCAGCAAGTACTGTCATATTCTGTGAACCGCAAATAAAACCTTCAATAGAGAATCAAGCGATATCGAGAGTATATAGAATGGGACAAATGCAAAAAGTAGTGGTTCATAGATTATTGACAGAAGACAGTGTTGATGAACGAATTATGTGGCTTTTAAAAAGGAAGCAGGAAATTTTTGATAGCTTTGCTCATAAATCTTCAGTTGCACAAGCAAGTGAAAAATTAACAGAATCCACATGGATAAATATAGTTATAAAAGAAGAGCGTGAAAGACTAGGAATACAACCATTAACCGTACATTAGTGATGGTAAGTGCTATAAGTTCATTCTTCATGTTGAGAAAAGCATCTACTTTTGTTTTTTCTGGATAAGTACATAGTATACTCAAAACAGAAAAAATCATTTTGGCTTGTTATTTATGTTAACTTACTATTATCAAATGGAAGACCATATTTTGCACAGAACTTTGGAACTAAAGCTTTGTCCTTTGATTCCCATCCGCATTCATCGCAAGACCAATCCTTTGTTTTCATTTTATCGATAATTACTTCCATTGCTTCGTTATCTATAGTATAATCAGCTATATCAATAACACTAGTTTGTTCGGCTTCGTATTTGGCGAATTCTTCAGGTGTCATATGAGCCATTTCCGAGAGATGTTTTTGTAGATACAAGTTATTTATTTCACTTGAGGAGGTATTTATGGACATTATAGAGCATAATCGTGAGGCATGGAATCAGCAGGTTGAGGAGGAAAACATTTGGACAAGACCAGTTGATTCAAAAACAATAGAAGACGCTAAAAAAGGGAATTGGAGTGTTCTTCTGACTCCCATCAAACCTGTTCCTTTAGGGTGGTTTCCAGAACTTAAAGGTAGAAAAGTACTATGTTTAGCATCAGGTGGGGGACAGCAAGGACCTGTTTTTGCTGCTGTTGGAGCTGATGTAACTGTGTTTGACAATAGTCCTTCTCAGCTTAAAAGAGACATAATGGTAGCTGAAAGGGATGGATTATCTATAAAAATAGAGCAAGGAGATATGCGTGATTTATCAAGGTTTGCTAATGAAAGTTTTGATATGATATTTCATCCAGTATCAAACTGCTTTATGGACGATGTAAATAAAGTATGGAAAGAGTGTTATAGAGTTTTAAAGAAAGGTGGAACTTTATTAGCAGGTTTTTGTAACCCAATAACATACATTTTCGATTTTAATGAGTGGGATGAAAATCAAAAACTTATAGTAAGGTATAGTATTCCATATTCTGATTTGGAACAACTTCCAAAAGAACAGTTAGAAGCAAAGATAACAAATAAAACTTCACTGGAATTTGGACATTCCTTACAAGATCAAATTGGTGGTCAGATTAATGCTGGCTTTATGATAAGCGGGTTTTATGAGGACTCCTCGGGTGGGGATTTATTGGACCCTTATATAAATACTTTTATTGCAACTAGGGCAATTAAGTAAGATGGAGGGTTAAATATGTTTATAGAATATATTGAGTTGTTTGTTAAGGGTGATTAAGATTATATTAATCATCCTTAAATGCGAATACAGCAATTCTCAAATTAATTAATCACTATTGCCGTAACTTAAATGTTTTTGGAGCAATCCTGTAAATTATCTTCAATAGTGAAGTTAATATCTTTTAATACCTCTTTTTTTAAAAAAACTTTTTGATAAATGCTCTATTACAAAATTCATGATTGTCTCCCTTTTTAGTATAGAATGTTTGTAAATGTTATTGTAGCCATTAAAATGGTTGTTTTTCCAATACTATAATTATACATCTTTTAGCAAATCTATCAATAGAGTGAGAAAAAGCTTTAGTACTCGTTAATAAGTTTTTGATTTGTGTTTTCTTCAGTTTATTTTATAGGATTTAGGTTGTGATACCTGTATATTATAGCAAAGAATTCTCTATGAGGTTTAATATACCAATTTTAGTGGATTTTTGATTAGAATTGCATAGTATAATGAGTTGATGTAAAATTTATATGATAGGAAATGAAGAAGCTTAAAGGTTAAATCCATAGAAAGAATACGAAATTTTGTTCAATAGGGAAAAACCACAGGAAATAAAATGAGGTGACTTTATGCCGTTTGTAATAATCCGTAATGATATAACGAAAGTTAATGTTGATGCAATAGTTAATGCTGCCAACTCTTCTTTGCTTGGTGGGGGAGGAGTTGACGGAGCAATCCATCGTGCTGCAGGACCAGAGTTGCTTGAAGAGTGTCGCAAACTTGGCGGATGTGAAACTGGTCAGGCAAAAATAACAAAAGGGTATAGGCTTCCTGCAAAATATGTTATTCATACTGTCGGTCCTGTTTGGAATGGTGGTAAAAAGGTTGAAAAAGAATAGTAGAGATTGTCCAAATATTTAAGTGCATAGCAAACAAACCATCTTTCGGTGGTTTTAAAAATTGAATATGTAGACAAAATTA
>JGI24712J26585_10000944_pt1 | contig 25041 bp, 21 predicted proteins | sample BioPla3DNA2_FD_26585 | JGI IMG/M metagenome (IMG submission 26585)
GGGAAAGGGCGGGTGGGGTGTAAAAAGGGCGTGTATTGTTTGCGGGGGTGTGGCAGAGTGGCGCGAAATCGCATGAGGTGTTTGTGTCATGAGTAAAAGAATGATTCTGGGTTTGCTGTTATTGGCGGCGTTTGTGGTTGTGTTGATTATGACGCAGGGGTCGGTGACGGTGAATTTGTTTTCGATGAAGGTGACGTGGAGGACGTCTTATGTGTTGCTGGGGGCGGCGGGTGTCGGGGTGGTGGCGGGAGCGTTGTTGCGTAAATGAAGTGCGTGGATGAATTGTTGCTGCGGGGGGTGCGGATTCCGGCGCCGGGGGCGGTGGAAATCGGCGAGGGGGTGGACCCGGGGCGTATCGCGCCGGGGGTGATGATTCATGCGGGGTGCAAGATTTACGGGGCGGAGACGAGTATCGGGCCGGGGTGTGTGCTGGGGCGTGAGGCTCCGGTGACGGTTGAGGATTGTCAGTTGGGGGCCGGGGTGCGTTTGAGGGGGGGGTATTTCAGCGGGGCGGTGTTTTTGGATGGGGCGGTGGTGGGGTGCGGGGCGCATGTGCGGCCGGGGACGATTCTTGAGGAGGGGGCGGAGATGGCGCATACGGTGGGGCTGAAGCAGACGATTTTCTTTCCGTTTGTGGTGGGGGGGAGCTTAATCAATTTTTGCGATGCGTTGATGGCGGGGGGGCGGAATCGGATGGAGCATAGCGAGATTGGGTCGTCGTTTATTCATTTTAATTATACGCCGCACGGGGACAAGGCGACGGCGTCGCTGATTGGGGATGTGCCGCGCGGGGTGATGCTGGATCAGCCGCCGATTTTTTTGGGCGGGCAGGCGGGGATTGTGGGGCCGGTGCGGATGGAGTATGGCACGGTGCTGGCGGCGGGGCATGTGTTGCGCCGGGATGCGCTGGAGGCGAATCATTTGATTGTGCCGCCGATGCCGAGGGCGGGGGTGTTTCCGTTCACGAGCGGGGGGCGGTCGGTGGCGCGGGTGTTGCGCAATGGGGGGATTTATATTGGTAATTTGGCGGCGCTGGAGGTGTGGTATGCGCTGGTTCGGCGGCCGGTGCTGGAGCGGGATGCGTACGGGGGGGCTTGTGTGCGGGGGGCGTTGCGGCAACTGAAGGGGGCGCGGGAGGAGCGGTTGAAGCGGTTGGATGATGTGGTGGCCCGGATTTTGGCGCTGGGGACGAAGGAGGTGTCGGAGGCGTTGCGGGCGCAGCAGGATGCGGAGGTGGCGGACTGGCCGGCGCGGCGCGAGCGGCTGGCGGCGGCGGGGGATGTGGAGTGCGCGGAGAAAGAGGAGTTTTTGGAGGCGTGGCTGGCGGCGCCTGAGGGCGGGTATGTGACGCGGATTCAGGGGTTGTCGCCGGAGGTGAAGGCGGCGGGCACGGCCTGGCTGCAGAAAATTGTGGACGCGGCTGTCGCGACTGTTTGAAAGGGAAGAATAGCATGAGCAACCAAAAGAAATTGTTTGGGACGGATGGGGTGCGCGGGGTGGCGAATCGGGAGCCGATGATGGTGGAAACGGCTGTCAATTTGGCGCGGGCGGTGGCGCATGTGTTGAAGGAGCGGAAGGGGGGGCGGCGTCCGCGCGTTTTGGTGGGGAAGGATACGCGTTTGAGCGGGTATATGATTGAAAACGCGCTGGTGGCGGGGTTGTGCTCGATGGGGGCGGATGCGATTTTGGCGGGGACGCTGCCGACGCCGGGTATTGCGGTGCTGGTGATTGACCAGAAGGCGGATGCGGGGCTTGTGATTTCGGCTTCGCACAATCCGTTCGAGGATAATGGCATCAAGTTGTTTTCGGCGGATGGTTACAAGCTGCCGGATGAGGAGGAGGCGGAGATTGAAGCGCTGGCGACGGGGGACCGGTTGCATGAGCTGCTGCCGTCGGGGAGCGGCATCGGGAAGTCGTTCCGGGTGGAGGATGCGCGCGAGCGCTACATTGATTTTTGCAAGCGCACGTTTCCGGCGGATTTGGATTTGAAGGGGTTGCGGATTGTTTTGGATTGCGGCAACGGGGCGACGTACAAGGTGGCGCCGGAGGTGTTTCATGGGTTGGGGGCGGCGGTGACGAGTTTGCATTGCACGCCGAATGGGTTGAACATCAATGCGCGCAGCGGGTCGCAGCATACGGATTCGTTGCGCGAGCAGGTATTGGCGGAGCGTGCGGATATTGGTTTGGCGTTTGATGGCGATGGCGACCGGTTGATTGTGGTGGATGAGACGGGGGTGGAGCTGACGGGCGACCATATGCTGGCGATTTGCGCGCAGGATATGAAGGCGCGGGGGCAGTTGCCGAACAATATGGCGGTGGGGACGGTGATGAGTAATTTCGGGTTGCACAAGACCATGCGCGAGCTGGGTATTCAGTTGAAGTGCAGCGCGGTGGGGGACCGCTATTTGCTGGAGATGATGCGCGCGGAGGGGGCGAGCATCGGCGCGGAGGCGTCGGGGCACATGATTTTCTTGGAGCATCAGACGACGGGGGACGGGATTGTGGCGGCTTTGCAGGTGCTGGCGGTGATGTGCCGCAGCGGCAAGGAAATGTCGGAGTTGGCTTCGATTCTGAAAATGTCGCCGCAGCGTTTGGTGAATGTGGAGCTTTCGAGCCGTCCGCCGTTGGAGAGTCTGCCGACGGTGCAGGCGGCGATTGCGGCGGCGGAGAAGGAGCTGGGGCAGGAGGGGCGCGTTTNGGTGCGCTATTCCGGCACGCAGAATTTGTGCCGCGTGATGGCGGAGGGGCCTACGGATGAGATGGTGGGCCGCTTGTGTGAGTCCATCGCGGATGCGTTGAGAAAGGCTGTTGGTTGAGTCAGGTGTAACTTTTCCGCTTTTCAAAGCGTGGAGCGTGGGGGAAGATGCCGCGCGAATTGCGGACGGAACAGGTTTGTAAGGAAAAAGGAGCAGATGATGCGTACAAGTAAATGGTTGCTATGGGCTTTGACAGGCATGGTGGTCGCGGCGACGTGTTGGGCCGGGGAATTGAAGATTGCGACGGTGGACCTGGAGAAGGTTTTTTCGGCGCATCCGAAAACCAAGGCGGCGGAGGCGGAGTTGAAGGCGACCGAGGATGTCGTTCAGGCGGAGGTGGAGAAGATTCTGGCCGAGGGGCGCGCCTTGGGCGAGGAAGTGGAGAAGTTGCGCGAGGCGGCGAAGAGTCCGATGCTGTCGGATGCGGCGCGGATGGAAAAACAAAATGCGGCGGAAGAAAAAATGATTGAGTTGCAGGCGTTTCAGGCCCGCGCGCGGCGCACTCAGGAAGCGAAGCTGAAGCAAATGGCGGAAGAGGTTAAAAAGACGCGCCAATCCATCGTGGATGAATTAACGGAAGCGGTGCAGGATTTTGCCAAGGAGGAGGGCTGGGACTTGATTCTGGACAGCTCCGGCATGACGATGAATATGGTGCCGTTGACGATTTATGCGAATCCGAGTCTGGATGTGACGGAGCAATTGATTAAGCGTCTGAATCCGGCCGGCAAGTAATGGCAGGGGGTGGTTTCATGGCGGCGACACTGACACTTGGCGCGTTGGCGGAGCATCTGGGCGCGACGCTGGAGGGGGACCCGGCGGCGGTCGTGACGGGGGTGGCGGATTTGCAGTCGGCGCGCGCGGGGCAGGTGTCGTTTGCGGGCAACCCGAAGTATATGTCGGCGGTGGCGACGAGCGGGGCGACGGCGGTGATTGTGCCGCAGGACGCGGCGATTGCGTCGCCCCGGCCGGCGCTGTTGCGCGTGGCGGATGCCGACGCGGCGTTTGCGGCGGCGTGTGCCTTGTTCGCGCCGGAGCCGGTTGTGCTGCCGCGAGGGGTGCATCCGCAGGCGTGTGTTTCGCCGGAGGCCAAGCTGGGGGCGGATGTGGCGATTGGGGCGTTTGCGGTGGTGGAGGCGGGCGCGGAAATTGGCGCGGGCACCACGCTGTATCCGCAAACGTACGTGGGGCATGGGGCGGTCATCGGGCGTGACTGTCTGCTGTATCCGCTGACCATGGTGCGCGAGCGGTGTGTGCTGGGGGACAGGGTCATTCTGCACAGCGGCGCGGTGATTGGCAGTGACGGGTTCGGCTATACGGTGGGCGAGGGGGGCGTTCGCACCAAAATCCCGCAGACCGGGATTGTCGTTTTGGAAGATGATGTGGAAATCGGCGCGAATTCGGCAGTGGACCGGGCGCGTTTCGGCGAAACCCGCGTGGGACGGGGCACGAAGGTGGATAATCTGGTGCAGATTGCGCATAACTGCGTGATTGGGGCGGACTCGGTGCTGTGCGGGCAGGCGGGCATGGCGGGGACGACCAAGCTGGGACGGCGCGTGATTCTGGCGGGGCAGGTGGGGCTGGCCGGCCATATTCAGATTGGCGATGACGCGGTGGTTGGCGCGCAGGCGGGCGTGGCGAAGGATTTGCCCGGCGGACAGATGTATCTGGGCTCGCCGGCGGTGCCGCGCATGGAGTTTGGCAAATCGCTGGCTCATGTGGCGGGTCTGCCCAAGCTGAAGGAACAGCTCAAGGAATTGGCGGCGCGTATTGCCGCCCTTGAATCTGGGGGGCAGTCTTGAAGGATGCATCCCGTGCCGGGTGCATCCTTCTTGGGACTCCCAAAGACGAGGTGATGGTGATATGACACTGACGAAGGCAAGCGAACAACAAGTGGAAAAACTGGCGGCGCAAAGCCAGGAGAGTTTTTTAGACAATCTGACGGGCGCGTTTTTCCGGCGGATTGACTGGTGGGCGTTTTGGATTGTTTCGCTGGTGACTTTGGCGGTGTATGTCCACACGCTGGCGCCGACGGTGACGCTGGAAGATTCGGGCGAGCTGGCGGTGGCGTCGGATTATCTCGGTGTGCCGCACCCGCCGGGGTATCCGATTTGGACGCTGATTACGTGGTTTTTTCAATGGATTTTCCATTGGGTGACGTATAACGGGCATCCGAATCCGGCGTGGTCGGTGGGGTTGGCTTCGGCGGTGGCGGGGGCGGGGGCGTGCGGGTTGCTGGCGCTGTTGATTAGCCGTTCGGGCGCGGACCTGTTGCGCAGTGTGCCGGCGCTGACGGAGCGCATTGGCTTTCGGGTGGAAAACGGTTTGTGTCTGGTGGCGGGCATTTCGGGCGGGTTGTTGCTGGCGTTCAGTCCGGTGCTGTGGTCGCAAAGCGTGATTGTGGAGGTGTACAGCCTCAATGCGCTGTTCCAGATGGCGGTGCTGCTACTGATTTACATGTGGATGTGCCGTCCCAAAAACGACGTGTTGCTTTTTGTGGCCGCCTTTTTGTTCGGGCTGGGGCTGACGAATCACCAGACGCTGTTGTTTTTGGGGTTGGCGCTGGGTGTGGCGGTGTTGCTGAAGGATGTTGATCTTTTCCGCGATTTCGCTCTGGCGGCCCTGCCGATTGGCGTGGCGTTTATTGTGGCGGCGAAAGGGATTTCTTTGTTTGCCCCGGAAGAAGCATTCAAAGATTTGGCGGGGGCGAACGTTGCGCTGTGGAAATGGTCGGAGGGGCCCGACACGCCGGCGTTTTGGGTGTATAACTATTTGTTCCTGGCGGTGCCGGTGGCGCTGCTGATTGGCACCGTGACGAAAGGCCGCAAGCCCTCCATTCGCGCGGCCTACGCGGTGATAAGCGCGGCGGCGATTTATCTTCTGGTGGTGGCGGGTTACGCCTTTTTTGCGTCGGAAGCGGCCAAGGCGACACCTGGATACACGCCGTGGCTATGGAGCGCGGTGTCGCCGACTTCGGCCGCGCGCGCGGCATCCCCTTTTGCCGTTTGGGTCTGGGGGCCGCAGGGGCCGGGGTTCAGCGTTGTTTTGCTGTTGCGTGTTCTGTTGCTGCTGCCGATTCCGCTGGCGTTTCTGTCGCTGCCGAATGCGCGGACCGTCAGCGTGAGTATTCTGCTGGCGGAGCTGGGCGTGGCGTTTTACATGTACCTGCCCATTGCTTCCGAGCAGAACCCGCCGATGAACTGGGGCTACGCGCGCACGTGGGCTGGTTTTATGCACGCGGTGACTCGTGGGCAGTACGAGGCGATTGTGCCAACGGATATTTTCAGCGACAAGTTTTTGCAGCAACTGGGGGCGTATCTCACGGACTTGCGCGGGCAGTTTTCACTGCCGGTGGCGGTGTTGGGTTTCCTGCCTTTCTGCGCGTGGGGCGTGATGGCCGGCCAGCGGCGGCATTCGGTGTTTCCGTCGGCGATGGGGCTGATGCTGGCTTCGACGGCGCTGATTGTGCTGGAAACGGTCACGGGCTGGCTGTGGATGGAAAAATGTATCGCCCGCTCATCGGGTTGATTATGTTGCTGGCGGGGTGGGGGCTGCTGACGCTGACCGTGCTGCTGATTAAAAATGTCATCACGAACATGCGCACCAGCTCGCTCGGCACGCAATTGATGACCGGCGGCTTTTTGCTGATTTTGCTGTTGGCCGGCCTTTATGTGGGCTACATGAGCCTCAAGGCGGTGTTTGCCTCCATCGGGGTGGCGGAGGGAGANGAGCATTTCATGTCCGCGACCGGGCGCGTCTTTTATGTGTGTCTGGCGCTGGGCCCGCCGGCGGCGATGGCCGTCGCCCTTGGGCTGATTTTATCGCCGCTGCGTCTGGATTTTGACATCGGCGCTTCGCAACAGCGCTGGTTGCTGACGTCGGTGGTTGGCTTCTTCTCGGTCAGCGTGGTTTTCCTGATTTTCCAGAATCCGTCGCTCGACATTCAGAATCTGTTCATTGGGCGGGTGCAGTTCATTCAGAGCCACGCGTTTTACGCGTTGTGGCTGGGCTATGGCATTTTGCTGACGATTGCCTGGATTGAGCGCTGGTGGGGCGCGGGTGCGATGAAGGCCGCGGCCGTGGCCGGCCTGCTGTTGCCGGGCGTTTTGCTGTGGCAAAACGCGTATGACGAAGAGCAAATCAAGATTGTCGGCGGCGCGGAACAAAACGGCCATTCCTACGGCTGGCAATTTGGCAACTGGGGGCTCGAAGGCATCCGTGGCATCAAGGAAGACTTTCAATACTGGTTCCCGCGGGAGGAGGATTTCGCCCGCGAGTGGGGCGCGCTGACCAACGCGCTGGGCATGGCCGAGCCGGACTATCCGCCGCCGATGACGCCCAATGCCATTTTCTACGGCGGCACAGACCCGGGGCGTTTTGTGCCCACCTATATGATTTATTCCGCCGATGTCCGACCCGATGTCTATTTGATTACGCAAAACGCGCTGGCCGACAACACCTTCATGAACATCACGCGCGACCTCTACGGCGACACCATTTATATCCCGTCGCTTGAGGACAGCAACGAGGCTTTCCGCAAATATGTGGATGACGTGAACGCGGGGCGCATTCAGGCCGGCGCCGACATCAAGATTGAGGGCGGCAAGGTCAGCGTGCAGGGCGTGGGCGGGGTGATGACCATCAACGGCATTCTGGCCAAGCTGATTTTCGAAGAAAACAAGGACCGCCACGATTTCTATGTCGAGGAAAGCTACGTCATTCAGTGGATGTATCCGTATTTGACGCCCAACGGCATCATGCTCAAACTCAACCGCGACCCGGTGGGCGCTCTCGACCCGCAACTGGTAAAAAACGACCAGAACTTCTGGCGCTGGTACACCGACTGGCTGCTGAGCCAGTCCGAGTTCCGCCGCGATATTTGCGCGCGCAAATCGTTCTCCAAGCTGCGCAGCGCCATCGCCGGCATTTATGACTATCGCCGGATGTACGCCGACGCGGAAATTGCCTTCAAGCAATCCATCGCCCTCTATCCGCTCTCGCCCGAAGCGACCTTCCGTCTCGCGCAGATGTATATGAACATGCAGCGCTTTGAGGACGCCGAAAAGCTGGTCAAGGAATTCGCCGAGCAGGACCCCAAGAACGAAAGCGCCGACAGCTTCCTGAACCAGATTCAGCACACGCGTCAGATGCTGGACCGGCGACAGGAGATTGAGCGCCGCCAGCGCGAGCAGGGCGCCATCACCCCGTCGGAAGCCTTCGAGCTGATTTCCATCTACCGCGCCTCCGGCATGCGCGGCGCCTACATCCAGCTCGCGCTGCGCTTCATCAACGAGCCCGCCGTGCCCATGGAATTTCTTTACTCCATCGCCGGCGTCTTCGCGGAGGATCAGCGCGTCGAAGAGTTGATTCTGACGCTGGAGCAAATCACCCAGCGCGACCCGTCCCAACCCGGCATCTGGCTTGATTTAGGCGCGGCGTATGTATTTGTGCGGCGCGAAAGCGACGCCATTGCCGCCGCCCGAAAAGCCATCGAACTTGGCGGTCAGCAGGCGCGCGACTCCATTGCAAAGGATCCGCGCTATCAGCCGTTGGCCAACAACCCCGAATTCCGCGCTCTGTTCCCGCGCAGAGCCGTCGTGCCGTCCCAAATACCTTTGTCCGGCGGCCGTCTGCCCAATTTGCCCGGATTGCGTTGATAGGGGGGGGCCGGGGGGAGGGAGAGCAGAGGTCGGAGGTCAGAGAACAGCCGATTTAACGCAAAGGGCGTGAGGGACGAAAAGGGCGCAAGAGATTTTTCTGAAACCTGAAAACCGAACAGCCCGGCGGGTTCGTCCCGCCTTTTCGCGCGGCGGTGGCGGGGCTGTCGTCGGCCTGAAAAGGGGGGCGGAAAATCCAATTGCCGGAACGGAGGCTTGACTTTCGCGGGCGGGCCGCTATGTTTTCCCCCGAATTTGGGTTCCAGCGTAGCTCAATGGTAGAGCGGTTGGCTGTTAACCAATAGGTTACAGGTTCGAGTCCTGTCGCTGGAGCCAATTTTTCGCTTTGCGCGCGCGGCGACCGGCGGTAACCGGTTGAGGCGCCGGCGGCGGGTTTTCTGCGGCCAGCGCGGGCGAAACGTCCTCTGTCGTCGGATTTCCCGATCCTTCCGGCACCGGGGTTGATTTCATGAACAATTGGAAAGAACCGCGTTGACAGTTGCGCCAGCATCGCGCTACTGTTCGCGGCTCATTGCTTGGAACGTAAGGACATATGAAAACAACACTGCCGAAAGAATCTGCCATCGAGCGCCGCTGGTATTTGGTGGATGCCACAGACCAGCCCGCCGGCCGTTTGGCCGTAAAAATTTGCCGCATCCTGCGCGGTCGGGGAAAGCCCGATTACACGCCGCATATTGATACCGGCGATTTCGTGGTCGTTATCAATTCCGCCAAAGTCGCGTTGAGCGGCTCCAAGGAAGAGAAGAAGACCTATGCGAAATACACGGGCTACCAAAGCGGCTACTCGGAAACCACCGCCGCGGAAAAGCGTCGCAAAGACCCCAATTTCATCCTGTGGCATGCCGTCAAGGGAATGTTGCCCAAGAATCATCAGAGCCGGCAGCAAATCAAGCGCCTGAAGCTTTATCCCGGCGCGGAGCATCCCCACGAAGCCCAGAACCCTCAGCCCCTCGGCTAATTTCGGAGAATCATCATGGCCACTAAAAAAGCTGATATTGAATACATCGCCACCGGTCGGCGGAAGACCGCCATCGCCCGCGTTCGCCTGTTTCAGGGCACGGGTGTCATTACGGTCAACGGCCGCAAGTTTGAGGAATATTTTCCCACCGTGGATTTGCAGTTGCTGGTCCGCGCCCCGTTTAAGACTGTTGAGGGCGAGGGCAAGTATGACGTGATTGCCAAGTGCGAATGCGGCGGCGTGGCTGGCCAGGCCGGCGCGCTGCGCCACGGCATCGCCCGCGCGTTGCTGCAAGTGGATGAGAATTTCCGCGTGCCCCTCAAAAAGGCCGGATTCCTCACCCGCGATCCGCGCATGAAAGAACGCAAGAAGCCCGGTCAGCCCGGCGCTCGCCGTCGCTTCCAGTTCTCCAAGCGTTAAGCCTCGTGTGGCTTATGGCCCCGTCGCTGCGCGCGCCGGGGCTTTTTTTGTGACAAAAGGAGCCGAAAAACAATAGAATGACTTCCATGAAAAAACTTACGTTCTCAGCGGCGGCAACGTTGCCGCGCGGTTTTCAGGCGACCGGGTTGGCCGCTGGTCTGAAACAAAACGGCGCGCCTGACATGGCGCTGTTTTATTCGGAACCGCCCGCGACGTTGGCGGGCGTCTTTACGACGAATCAAGTCAAGGCGGCTACGGTGCGGCTGGATGCCGAGCGCGTGGCGAAGGTCGGCGTGGCGCGGGGAATTGTGGTGAACAGCGGGCAGGCGAATGCCTGCACGGGCAAGCAGGGCTTGCGCGACGCGCGCGCGATGGCGGCGCATGCCGCGAAACAATTCGACGTGCCGGCGAATCAGTTTTTGGTCTGTTCCACGGGGCGCATCGGCGTGCCGTTGCGGATGGATATTATTTTGCCGGGGATTGAAAAGCTGGCGAAGGCGGTGTCGCCCCAGGGCGGCGAGCAGGCCGCTCGCGGCATTTTGACGACGGACACGCGGCCCAAGCGATTCACCACCACCTTCACGGTCAACGGGCAGGTGTGCCGTCTGACCGGCATTGCCAAGGGCGCGGGCATGATTCAGCCGAACATGGCGACGATGCTGGCGTTTTTGCTCACCGATGCCCGTGTGGAGCGCGGCGCGTTGCAGCAGTCGCTACGGGCGGCGGTGGCACAGTCGTTTAATCGCATCACGGTGGATGGCGACCAAAGCACGAACGATACGGCGCTGTTGCTGGCCAACGGCTCGGCGGGGCATTCGCTGCTGAAGCCGGGGCATCCGGATTGGGCGGCCTGGGTGGCCGCCTTGGAGGGCGTGACGTTCCGCCTTGCCATGGAAATGGTGCGCGACGGGGAGGGGGCGCAAAAACTGGTGACGGTGCGGGTGCAGGGCGCGCGGAGTGCGGCGGATGCCGAGGCGGCCGCGCGGTCCGTTGCCAATTCACTGTTGGTCAAGACGTCGTGGGTGGGCAGTTATCCCAACTGGGGGCGCATCATGGATGCGCTGGGCTATTCATCCGCGAAAGTGAACGAAAACAAAGTGGAGATTCACTACAACCATTTGCTGGCGGTGAAAAACGGCCTCAAGGCCGGCGCATCTCTGGAGCGACTGGCAAAAATTGCCGCCAGGAAAGAGTTCACGATTACGATTGATTTGCATATGGGCCGTCAGGCCGCCACGGTTTATTCCTGCGACTGCACAGAGGAATACGTGCGCATTAACATGTAAGAAGGTGCAGGTGGCGGATGGCGCGCCAGAAAGGCCGGGACGGTAATTTTCCTTCCCCCGGTTCGCCAAAGATTGGATAGTAGGCGCGCAGCATGAAAGACGTTATTCAAAAAGCCAATGTATTGATTGAAGCCCGGCCGCATATTCAGCAGTTCCGGGGCGAGACCATCGTCGTCAAATTCGGCGGCTCCTCCATGGACAACGCCGAGGTGGTGCGGCGGATTCTGGAGGACATCGCCTTCATGAGTTGCGTGGGTCTGCGCCCGGTCATCATTCATGGCGGGGGCAAGGCCATCAACGCGCGCATGAAGCAGCATGGCCTTCAGGCCACCTTCGTCAAGGGGCTGCGGGTGACGGACCCGGCTACCATGGAAATCGTGGAGCGCGTGCTCAATCAGGAAGTCAACCCGGAACTGGTCAGCATTTTGAACGGCTATGGTTGCAAGGCGCGCGGCATTCACGGCGAGGACATCATCACGGTTCGCAAGCACACGGCCGCTGATCCGGATACGGGCAACGTTCTGGATTGGGGGCTGGTGGGCGCGATTACGGCGGTGGATGTCGAGCCGGTCCGGGCGTATCTGGAGGCGGACATCACCCCGGTGATTACGCCGCTGGGGTCGGACGCCTCCCGCCAGATTTACAACATCAACGCGGATTCCGCCGCGGCGGGACTGGCCGAGGGGTTGCGCGCGCGCAAGCTGGTGTTTTTGTCCGATGTGCCGGGTTTGTTGTCGGACCCCAACGACCGCCATTCACTGATGAGCACGTTGCATCTGTCGGAAGTGGAAGACCTGATTGAGCGCGGCATCATTGGCGGCGGCATGTTGCCGAAGATTAGCGGCGCGCTCAAGGCGCTCAAGTCCGGCGTGCGCAAAACGCACATTATTGACGCCGCGCTGCCCCACTCGCTGCTGCTTGAACTTTTCACCGATAAGGGAATCGGCACGGAGATTATCAATGACTAATCTGAAAGAACTGCATCAACAATATGTCATGCCCACCTATGCGCCCGGGTTGACGCTCGTGCGCGGGGAGGGGGCGGTTGTCTGGGATGACGCCGGACGGGAATATCTCGATTTTTCGTCGGGCATCGCCGTATGCGGCACGGGCCATTGTCATCCGGCGGTGGTGGCCGCCATCCGCGAGCAGGCCGGCAAGTTGATTCACTGCTCCAATCTTTTTCACAACGAGCTGCAACCGCGGCTGGCGCAGAAAATTTCGGCGCTGGGTCTGGGCGGCAAGGTGTTTTTTGGCAACTCCGGCGCGGAAGCGAACGAGGCCCTCTTCAAGCTGGCTCGCAAATGGGGCTCCGCCACCGGACGCTATGAAATCATCACCATGAAAAACTCCTTCCATGGGCGCACGCTGGCCACGATGACCGCGACCGGCCAGACCAAATACCAAAAGGGTTTTGAGCCGCTCATGCCGGGCTTTGTGTACGCGGACTTCAACCAGTTGGATTCCGTGCGGGCGGCCATCACGCCAAGGACCGTGGCGGTTCTGTGCGAATCCGTGCAGGGCGAGGGCGGCATTATTCCGGCGACTCAGGAGTTTATGACGGGGCTGCGCGAGCTGTGCACCGAGAAAAACGTGCTGCTGTTTTTTGATGAAGTCCAAACCGGCATTGGTCGCACCGGCAAATGGCTGGGCTTCCAGAATTATGGCATTCGGGCCGACGGCTTTTCGCTGGCCAAAGGATTGGGCAGCGGGTATCCGATTGGCGCGGCGGCCGTGACCCCGGAATTGTCCGATGTGTTTCAGCCCGGCAATCACGCGAGCACGTTTGGCGGCACGCCGCTGGCCTGCGCCGCGGCGCTGGCGACGCTCGAAACCATCGAAAAAGAAAACCTCATGGCCAACGCCGTCGCGATGGGCGCANGCCTCACGGACGGCCTGAAAAAGCTGGCCGCCCGGCACGACTGCATTCAAGGTGTTCGCGGACTGGGCCTGATGATTGGGCTGGCGCTCCACGTGCCGGCCAAGCCCGTTGAAGCGAAGTTGCGCGAACAGGGTGTCCTGACCATTGCCACCGGCGAGTCGGTGCTGCGCTTTGTGCCGCCGCTCGTTATTTCCGCGCCACAAATTGACCAGGCCCTCGCCATCCTCGACAAGGTGTTGTAGCCCCAAAACAGGGGGGGCGGTGGGCGTTTTTGCGCCGTAAAAAGTAACTTTTACCGGGCGGCGGCGACATGGTATGGTGAACAAGTGTTGGGACTGTTGATGAAACACGTAAAAAAGGAGTTGGCCACATGAAAAAATGGATTCTGATTGCTGCGCTGGTGACGCTGGGGGCTTTGTCGGCGAGCGCCGGCTGGAAGGTCGTGGCGGAAGTGACGGCGGGCGGCGATGCCAAGGAATTGGCCGTCAACCGCACCATTCGCACTGTTCAGATTGAATGCACGGATGGCACGGTCGTTGTCAATACAGTCGTGATTCGTGAAGGGGCTGCCAAGGAGCCCATCACGGTTGCCCGTCGTTTCAACAAGGGCGACAAGCAGGACTTGGATTTGGGCCGCTCGCGCAATGTGACGGGTCTGCGGATCAGTGACAGCGGCAAGGGGCGCTACAAAGTCCACGCCAAGTAAAGACGCCACTCGGTCAACGTCAAATGCCCGCCTTCCCCGGAAGGCGTTGGCGCAATCGCCTGTGACGGCTCCCGCGCAGATTCTGGTGGCCGCCATCAATGCGCGGTTCAGTCATGCCTCGCTGGGGGCGCGGTATCTGTTGGCGAATTTGGGCGACCTTCGCACGCGCGCGGAGCTGGCGGAGTACACGCGGCAACAATCGGTGGCGGAAATCGCCGCCGATATTGTGGCGCGGCGGCCCCGCGTTCTGGGGCTGGGGGTTTATATCTGGAACCGGAAATGGGCGACCGAATTGCTGCCTTTGTTGCGCCAGCAACTGCCGGAATTGGTGATTATTCTGGGCGGGCCGGAAATGACGGATGAGGCTGCCCAGAATCAAGTTTGGGCGGCCGCAAACTATATTTGTCCGGGGGAGGGTGATTGGGCTTTCGCGGAAATGTGCCGCGCCATTTTGGGGCAGAGGTTACCGCCGGTTATCACCACCGAGCCGCCGGATTTGGATGCGGTGCAACTGCCGTATGATGAATATAGCGACGCCGATTTGGCGCATCGCCTTTTGTATGTTGAAACGTCGCGCGGCTGCGCCATGCGTTGCGATTATTGTATTTCCGCGAACGATAGCGCCGTCCGTTTTTTCCCGCGCGAGCCGCTTCTGGCGGCCTTTGAGAAGCTGCTCGAACGCGGCGCGCGCCTGTTCAAGTTTTGCGATCGCTCTTTTAATCACGATATTCCGCACGCGCTGGCCATACTTGATTTCTTCCTTGAGCGCGTGGCCCGTTATCCGGGGCTGTTCCTGCATTTTGAGATGTATCCCGATCGCTTTCCGGACGAATTGCGCGCGCGATTGGCGGCTTTTCCGCCGCGTTCCTTGCAACTGGAAATTGGCATTCAGTCGTTCAATCCTTCCGTTTTGCAAACGATTCGGCGTCCGCAAAATCTGGCGCGCGTGGCTGAGAACTTGCGTTTTTTGCGCGCCCGCACGGGCGCTTGGTTGCACACCGACCTGATTGCCGGTCTGCCCGGCGAGACGCCGGAAAGTTTTGCGGCGGGCTTTGACCAACTTGTCGCGCTGGAGCCTCACGAAATTCAACTGGGCATTTTGAAGAAGCTGCCCGGCGCACCGATTGCGCGCCATGACGAGGCGTTTGTCATGCGTTATCGCGACACGCCGCCGTATGAAGTGATTTCGACCCGCGACTGGCCGGCGGAGCATCTCGTCCGCACGGCGCGTTTCGCGCACTACTGGGATGCCATCGTCAATTCGCAGCGTTTTATTGCCGCCGCTCCGCTCATTTGGCAGGGAGCACCATCGGTTTTTGACGCATTTATGGATTGCGCCGATTGGCTCGGCGCGCGCTTGGGGCGGGAGCATGGCATTGCGCTTTCCGATTTGGTCGCGGCTGTTTTTGAGTACCTGACGAACGTTCGAGGAGTTGCCCCGGCGACGGCGGCGGAAGCGTTGATTCGCAGCTATCGCCATATTGGCGCGCGCGACATTCCGGCGGCTCTCGCGCCATTTTTGACGGAGCCGCCGCCCGCGCCAGCCCGCCCGGTCCCCGGTGCGCTGCACCGCCAATATCTCCGCTGGACGTGGCCGGCGGCGACGCAGTCGGGCTGATGCTGGTGGTTTGGTGTGGTTTTCAGCCGTGTCGGCGGTATTTGTCACTTGTGGAATCGGATTGCTTGGCAACTCGATTGCGTTATAGGATAATAGGCTGAAATGGTGAGGAATTGCTAAAGATGGCCCTGACGTGGATCACAGGCGTTTGCTGGCAGGCAACCCGTTTGGAATGGACGGTGTTGCGGCGCGTGAAAGAGTCGTGGGTGATTCATACCCAAGGGCACGCGGAGGCCCCGCCCAATGAGGACGGCGTGGCCGAATGGACGGCCGCGACCTTGAAGCCGCATGTGCGCGAGTTTCGCGGCCGGATTGGTGTGGCGCTGCCGATGGATTCCATGTTGATGCGCACGGCGCTTTTGCCGAGCACCGATGCCGACGAATTGCGCGGCATGGCGGATTTGCAGGTGGATAAGTTTTCGCCTTTTCCTGTGGAAACCATGGCTATCGGCACGGAAGCGCTCGACGGGAGCGATACCTCCACGTTGGTGGCGATGGCGACCATTAAACGCGAAATCGTGGATGCATGCGGCCGGATTTTTCAGGATGCCGGCGCGCCGGCGGATGTGCTGGATGTCGCGGCTTTGGCCTGGTGGTGGGGGATGAGCGCTCGCGGGTTGGTTCCCGCGCATGGGGTGCAGGTCTTTTTGCGCGATGCCGGCTCCGGGCTGGATGTGGTTGTGGCGAACGACGGCAAGCCGCTGATTTTCCGTTCGCTGTCGCAGCCGCCCGCCGATTCGGAAGACCCCGAAGAATGGGCCGGCGAGTGCGCCGAGGAAATCGGCTATGCCTTGACCGCGCTCGAAACGGAGTGGGGTGTTGCCATGACGCCCACGTTGCATGTGGCGCATGTCACGGCGGATGCGCCGGCGTGGGGCGAGGCGTTGCGCCGCGAAGCGGGGCTGGAGTCGGTCTTTTATCACGGTGTGGATAAGTGGCCAACGGTCTCGGAGGGCGTGGCCCGCCGTCTGGCTGAACCGGCCGAGCCGCTGGCGATGGATTTGGCGCCCGAAGAATGGCGGCGCGCGGATCAGGCGCGCGCCATGCGCCAGCGATTGTTTCAGGCGGCAACGGTTTTCATGGCCGTGTGGTTGCTGGTCGTGGGCGGGTTCTGGACGCTTTTGAATGTTCAGCGCGGACGTCTGGCGAAGCTGGAGGCGCAGGTCGAGGCCGCGGAGGAACCCGCGGAAGCAGTGCGCGTGCTGCGCAGTAAAATGCTGGAATTGACGCAGTATGCCGACCGTTCCCATTCGGCGCTGGAATGTTTGCGGGTGGTGGCAGAAGTCCTGCCGCGCGGGACGGATTTGACCTCTTTCATCTATCGCAAGGGCAACACGCTGACCTTGCGCGGCGATGCCGAGGTGGCTGACACGGTCTATGGCTTCATTCAGGCGCTGGAGCAAACGAATGTTTTCCCGGAAGTGAAATCCGAAGGCGTCAGCACGCGCAATACGCCGCAGGGGTCGCGCTCGCAGTTTGGCGTGACGATTCGACTGCCCGGCGGAAGCGAGGGCGAGTCATGAAAATCGCCGCACGTGAATGGAATCTGCTGGCGATTACCTTGGGCGTGGTGGTCTGCGCCTTGACCTATTTGGCGTTGGAGCCGTACCTTCTGGAGTGGAAAGGCTTTCGAGATAAGCAGGAGGAATTGACGAGCCGCCTGGAGCGGGCGGAAAACATGCTGGCGCGTCGCGAGTCCGTGACGGCGCGCCTGGCGGAGATTCGTCAGGGCCTGCCGGTGTTTCCCGCGGGCAAGAAAGTGGAGGCGGAGTTGCTGATGACGCTCGAAAAAGTAGCGGGCCAGCACGGACTGGTCTTGACCCGCCGTACCGCCGACGCGGAAAAAGAAGCCGGCGATTTGTTCGAAACGGCCATCACTTGCGATTGGGAAGGGGAACTCGCCGCGTTGGTTCATTTTCTGTACGCGCAACAAACCGAGAACGCGGTTTCGGATGTGCGCCATCTTTCCGTTCAGCCGGCCAGCGGCCCCCATGCGGGCCTTGACCGCCTCAAAGGTTCTTTCACCATTTATTACGCCTATCGCCGGGAAAACGGCGCAACGGAGGGCAAGACCGAGGCGTCGCCTGCTCCTTCCGCGCCGGAAGCGCCACAACCTGAAATGGACACGCTATGATTGCAACACACAATTCTCTTTGCTCCCGGAGTTTGGCCGCGTTGTTGGCGCTGGCATTTTTCGTGGCTTCGCTGCCCGCGCCGGCGCTNGCGCAGGATGTGCCGCCGCCGACAGCCGAGCCGCCNGCGGATGATGCGAGCGTTGCGCCGGNGGCNCCCGCGCCGTCGCCTCAGGACCGCATCCGGCAGCTTCGTCTCAGCCGCCCGGCGCGGACGGCTCCGGCGGCGATGCCNACGGCAACGGATGAGCCCGNGCCGATGCCCGCTTTTGANGCGCTTGACGCGGCAGCGGGGGCTGATTCCGAGGCGGTGTATCAGCTTAATTTCAAGGATTCGCCGCTGGATTTGTTGCTGGATCGCTATTCCGAGCTGACCGGCCGCACGATGATTAAAGCGCCCGGAATCAACGCGCAGTTCACGTTCAAGGCCCAGAGCAAACTCACGCGCGCGGAGATGATTCAGGCCATGGACAGCCTGCTGACCATGAACAACATTACGCTGATTCCCCTGGGCAGCCGCTTTTATCGCGTGGTGCAGGTGGACCGCGCCAGCACGGAGCCGTTGACGATTCGCAAGGGAGCGCCCGAACTTGAGCATCTGGAAAGTGATGCGCTCATCAGTCAGCTCGTGCCGCTGAAGTATCTGGAAATGGAAGACGCGGTGAACATTGTGCAGGCCATGTTGCACGGCTACGGCAAGGTGCAGCGATTTGACCGCATCAACAGCCTGCTGGTGACGGAAACCTCCGCGAACCTCAAGCGCATCTATGACATTTTGGATTTGGTGGATCAACCGACCGAAACGCGGATTGAAACCCGCGTCTATGAAATCAGCCANGCCAAGGCTTCGGATATTGCCGCGCGCCTGAACGAGCTGGTCAGCGATTCGCAGGGCGACAAGAAGGAAGAGGTGGCTCAGGTGGCGCAGCCCGCCGTTCCGCCGTATGTGCGTCGTCCGCCCAGCATGATTCGCGCGCGGCAACCGGCCATCCCGGAAACTCCGCCGGTGGATACGGCGGCGGCATTGGAAGCGGCCATGGCCGAACGCGGCATTGTGCAAGGCAAGGTCAAGATTCTTTCCGATGAGCGCACCAATATCATCATTGTCATTTCGCGGCCGTCCAACTTTGTTTTCTTTGATAAAATCGTGGCTGTGCTCGACCGCCCGGTGGACCCGGAAGTGATTGTGAAGGTCTGCGCGCTGGAATATGCAGATGCCGAAGAAATGGCCGGACTGTTGAACGATTTTATCGGCGCGGCCAAGTCCGAGGCCGATGCCGGCGGCGCACCCAAGACGGATGGGGGAGCAGACACCACCGANTCGCGGGCTCGCGCGCTGGAAGAATACGTGCGCTCACGCGCCGCGGCGGCGGATCGTGTCCGGCAGGCGGCGGGTGAATCGGCCATGAGCAAAATTGGGCAGCTTTCGCCGAACACCAAAATTCTGGCTGACAAGCGCACGAATACGCTGTTGCTCATGGGCACCAAGGGCGACATTGCCGCGTTGCAGGATGTGATTAAAAAAGTGGACATCATGCTGGCGCAGGTTCTCATCGAGGCGGTCATTCTCGAAGTGAATCTCAACAAGAACACCGCCTACGGCGTGGGCTGGCTGCAAAAATCCATGACGGCCTACACCCAGCGGACCGCCGGGCCGGGCGGCGGGGTCAGCATTCGTGAGCCGATGGCCTCGTGGGGCGGCAACTTCGGGCCGAACACATTTGCCAACACGGCTGGCGACACCATCACGCGCGCCTTTGGCGGCGGCGCCGGCCTGAACTACTTCTTCACCTTCGCGAACCTCAACATTGATGCCGTTTTGCAAATGGTGGCGTCGTCCAGCGAAGGCCGGGTTCTGGCCACGCCTGTCATTCTGACCACCGACAACACCGAGGCCAGCATCATCAGCGGCCAGCAGATTCCCATCCGCACGGGCGATTATGAAAGCAGCGGCGGCACCATCCGCTCAGATTACGAATACAAGGATGTGGGCATTCAGTTGAAGGTCAAGCCGCGCATCAATCCGTCGCGTTATGTCACGCTGGATATTACCCAATCCGCGGACACCCTCGGCGAGAGCGTGGAAGTGGGCAACAGCGGCCGGATGACGTCCATCAACAAGCGCGAAATGACCGCCTCCATTTCCGTGCCGAGCCGCTCCACCATCGTGTTGGGCGGTCTGGTGCAGACTGATTTCCAAAATGCCAAGACGCATGTGCCCATTCTGGGCAGCATTCCGATTTTGGGCGCGCTGTTCCGCAGCGAGGATACCACCCGCCACCGCACCGAACTGCTGGTGTTGATTACGCCCTACGTGTTGATTTCCCCCGAAGAGGCGCGCGCCGAAACCACGCGTCTGCACCGCTCCTCGAATGTCGCCGCGGAAGATTGGTATCGCGGCTGGTCCGACAGCTCATTGGCGCCCTTTTCGCCCACCAAGCTTCGGGAAATGAAGGCCGCCGAACGTCGGCAGGCGCAAATCAAGACCAAGGAGTCCGGGGCGATTCCGCCGCCCGTGGCCTTGATTAGCCCGTCGAGCACTCCGCGCAAGCCCACGCCCGACGCGAAGGACCCGGTGGCGTTCGCGCGCGAGGTGGAGCAGGCCATGAGCAGTCAGGCCGCCGAAGCGGACGCCGCTACGGGCGTGGCGAAGGAATTGGCGCCGGCCCCTGCGTTGCCGGAGCCGGAATCGCCGGCCTCCGCGGCGCCATTCAGTTTTGATCCCGCTGTTCAGGCGACGCCGGAGCAAATGCCGCCGGCGGCCGCCGAGCAACCCGCCGCCAAGCCCCCGCGCAAATCCAAGAAAAAGCGCGCGGAAGAGCCGCGTCCATCCATGTTCCCCGCTCCCGAAACCCTGGTGGAACCCAACGGAGAAATCCCATGAGCGCAAACTCCAATCATTCCAACGACATGACCGAAATCCGCGAAGGCGACATTGTTTTTGAATGTCCGGATTGCGGAAAAAGCATGGCGATTGAAGCCGCCGGCGCCGGCCTGATGGTCCCCTGCGTCACTTGCAACAGGCAGGTGCAGGTGCCCATACCGGATGCCAACACGCCTGAAGTCCGCATTCCCGGCCGGGCGAGTGCGCCGGTCATCCATCCCAACGGCGACCCGCATGAAACCATTCGCCAATTGGATGCCGCCCTGGCGTATGCCAACGAGCAAACCGACCGGCTGGTGGCCGAAAAAGAAGCGTTGCAGGAACGGCGCGCATTTCTGGAACAACTACGGATGGCCCACACCGAACGCCTGCAACAACTGGCCAACGAAGTGCAACAGATGCAGGACACTCTCGACCGTATCGGCATTCTGCTGACCGAAATTCGCACGGAGCGGCCCATGTAGCCGATGTCCGCGCCCGTTTCCAACCGATTGACCAAACTGCTCACGGCCACCGGCCTGTTTACGCCGGAGCAAATCGAGGAGCTGGTGGTTCAGCAGCGCGACAACGACAGCGTGCTCACCGCGCTGGTCGTCGCCCAGGGCTACGCCCGCGAAGATGTCTTCCTGACAGAGCTGGCGAAGGCCATGAAGGTGCCTTATGTGCGCGTGGGCAACGAAACCATTCCCGGCGAAATCCTCGAAAAAGTGCCGACAAAGGCGGTGTTCCAATACAACGTCATTCCGCTGGGCGTGGAAGATGGCGTGTTGCGCGTGGCCACCAGCGAGCCGTTTCGCCCCGGCCTGGCGGACGCCCTTCGGCTGGCGTCCGGGTTGCGCGTTCGTTTCGCGCTGGCGCCCGCCGCCGAAATCGAGAAGGCCGCCAAGAAATTCTATGGTGTCGGCGCGGACACCCTCGACCGTCTGCGCGCCGACAACCAACTGGACTTGGACGATGGCACGGGCTCGCTGATTGGCGATCTCAGCAACCTTGACCAGGAAGCCAGCGTGGTGAAATTCGTCAACCAAATCATCTGGGAAGCGCATCACGACCGCGGCACCGATATTCATATTGAGCCGATGGAGACCGACCTGCGCATCCGCTATCGCATTGACGGTGTTTTGCATCCGACGCCCCTGCCGCCGCAGATGAAGCGTTTCCAATCCGCCATCATCAGCCGCATCAAAGTCATGGCCGGCATGGACATCGCGGAAAAACGCCTGCCCCAGGACGGGCGCATCAGCCTGCGCATCAAGGGCGAGGAAATTGATGTGCGCGTTTCCACCATGCCCACCGTCTATGGCGAAAGCGTCAGCCTTCGTCTGCTCATGCGCTCCAGCGGCATGTTTGGCATGGACAAGCTCGGCTTGCTTAAGGATGACGAAGCCATCCTCCATCGTCTCATCCGCAAGCCGCACGGCATTCTGCTCGTCACGGGGCCGACCGGCTCCGGCAAATCCACCAGCCTCTACGCCTGGCTCCACACCATCAATTCCGTGGACAAGCGCATTCTCACGGTGGAGGACCCCATCGAATACGAGATGGCGGGCATCAACCAAATTCAAATGCGCCCGGAAATCGGCCTGACCTTTGCCGTGGGGTTGCGGCACATTCTGCGCCAAGACCCCGACGTCATCATGGTTGGTGAAATCCGCGATCAGGAAACCGCCGACATTGCCATTCGCGCGGCCCTGACCGGCCATTTGGTGTTCAGCACCTTGCACACGAACGACGCCGCCGGCGGCATCACCCGGCTGGTGGACATGGGGATTGAGCCATTTCTGGTCGCCAGCTCCGTGGAGGCGCTCGTGGCCCAGCGCTTGGTCCGCCGCCTGTGCCCGCACTGCAAGCGCCCCTGGCCCGTGGACATGGCCTTTTTGGAAAGCATCGGCTTCCCGGTGGACGATTTGCCCACCGGCGCNATTTGCGAGCCGGTCGGGTGCGAGGAATGCCGCGGCACCGGCTANGCCGGACGTACCGGCATCTACGANATTCTGCTCATCAGCGACACCATTCGCCAGATGATTGTGGACCGCAAGTCCGCNGCNGAAATCAANGAAAACGCCNTGCAAAATGGCATGCATACCCTGCGCATGGATGGCTTTCGCAAAGCGCTCGATGGCGTGACCACGCTGGAAGAAGTCATTCGCGTCGCCTCGGAGGACGAAGCCTGAGCGTGCCCGCCGCGCGCCGCTTCCAGCCATGCCGCAGTTTCACTACATCGCGAAAACCCGCGCCGGCGAGCGCCGCGAAGGAACGCTGGAAGCGCCGGACAGACGCACGCTTTTGACGCTGTTGAGCCGTCAGGGCCTTGTTCCAATATCCGTCACCGATGCTGCGACGCAAGCGCTTGCCGTGCCGGAGAAAAAAAGCCGCGCCGCGCGCCGGGCCGAACGAAAAGCGCTGACATCCTCCGCCGGCGGCATCGAAAAACCGCGCCGCAAATGGTTCCGGCTGGAGCGCCGTCGCCAGGGCCGCGCCCGCATGAAGCTGGCCGAACTGCTGTTGTTCACGGGAGCTGTCCGATCTTTTGGCATCCGGCATGACCCTCGGCACCGCGCTCCATTCGCTGGCGCTGCGTAAAACCGGCCGTGCGCAGGATGAAATCGTCACCGACCTCCGCGATGAAATTGTGCAAGGCTCCAGCCTTTCCACCGCGCTCGCCCGCTGGCCGGAAAGTTTCCCCACGCTCTACGTCAGCATGGTGAGGGCGGGCGAAGCCAGCGGCCAGCTTTCGGCGGTGCTCGAACGGCTTATGAAGCACTATGAGCGCCTGCTGGAAGCTCGCGAAAAAGTGATGATGGCCATGGTCTATCCGATTATCGTGGCCTTGATTGGCTTTGGCGCGATGATTTTCATCATGACCTTNGTTGTGCCGCGNTTCTCGGCCATGTTTGAGGAACTCGGCGGCACGCTTCCGCTGCCCACGCGCATGCTCATTGCCATCAGCGAGGGGTTGCTCCGCTACGGCTGGGTACTGGCCATTGTTCTGTTTTTCGGCATTGCCGCCCTGCGCCGGACCTTCCGCACCCCCGCCGGGCGGGAGTGGAAGGACCGTTTGCTGCTGCGCCTGCCCGCCGTCGGCGCCATTGTTCGCGCGAACGCCTTCTCCAATTTCGCGCACACCCTCGGCACGCTGCTGGCCAACGGCGTGCAAGTGCTGCCGGCGCTCAGCATTGTGGAATCCACCGTCGGCAACAGTGTCATCGCCAAGGCCCTGCGCGAAGCCAAGGAGCGCGTCACCGATGGCTCATCCATTTCGCGCCCGCTCGCGCAGGACGGCGTTTTCCCGCCGTTGCTCACCGACATGCTTGCCGTCGGCGAGGAATCCGGCGACATCGCCGGCGCGCTGGCCCACATTGGCCGCCGCTATGACAACGAGCTGGACCGCGCCGTGAAATTGTTCACCACCATTTTGGAACCCATCATGATGCTGGTGATTGCCGCCGGCGTCGGCTTTGTTGCCATCAGCATGCTCATGGCCGTATTCGATTTAACCAGCGGTTTGAACACATGAGGTCATTCGTCCCGATGAAAATCAGCGCTTTCACATTTTTACGCAATGCCGCCCGCCTGCGCTTTCCCTTCGTGGAATCCATCCGTTCCGCCCTGCCGCTGGTGGATGAATTTATCATTGCCCTCGGCCCTTGCGACGACGACACCGAAGAACAACTGCGCGCAATTGGCGACCCGAAAATCCGAATCATCCCCACGACGTGGAACGAAAATCTCGACGGCCGCTGGAAGGTCAAGGGCTTCATCTACGGCCAGCAAAAAAGCATCGCGCTCTTCAACTGCACGGGCGATTGGGCGCTGTATCTCGAAGGCGACGAAGTCCTGCATGAAGACGACATCCCGCGCATTCGCGCGGCGATGGAGCGCCACCTGGACAACCGCCGCGTGGAGGCGCTCTACTTCCGCTATCTGCACTTTTACGGCAACCGCAACACCATCGCGTACTCCCCGCGGTGGTATCGCCGGGAAGTCCGCGCCGTGCGCAACAACATTCCCATCTGGGGGCCGAAGGGCCTGTTTTTCTCCGTGGTGACCAGCTACAAGCGCATGCGCTATCCGCGCGCCGCGTTTGCCGACGCCACCATCTATCACTACGGCTGGGTGCGCCCCGAAGAAAAGATGAACGAGAAATGGTCCGGCACCATCCACCACTGGAGCGACAAGCCCTACCAGCCCGTGACCTACACCGCGATTGATTCGCGCGTTTTGCAACCCTTCACCGGCACGCACCCGAAAGCCATCCAGGATTGGCTGCCCCCCGCCGACGGCTTGTTTGCCGCGGACCCCCATCATGTTCTGACCCGGCGCGAGCGCAAAAACCGCATCATGATGTGGGTGGAAAAAATCACCGGCTGGGACACCGCGCGCAAGCATTTCTTTCCCGTGGACTGACCCCGCCTGACGATGCACTGGTTTGACACCCACGCTCATTTGGACGGCTTTGCCGCCGAGGGCCGCGTGCCGGAGATTCTGGCGCGCGCGGCGGCGGCGGGTGTCACTCACATTTGCGCCGTGGGCGGCACGCCCGCCGGCAACGATTGCGCCGTGCAACTCGCGCGGCAGCATCCAGGCCACTTGCACGCCGCCGTCGGCCTCGACCGCGACCAGGCGGAGCGCCCGCGCGATGCGGAGGCGTCCGCCGCGCTGGCCGAGCTGGCCGCCGATTCCGCCGTGGTCGCCATCGGCGAAACGGGGCTCGATTATTACTA
>JGI24712J26585_10000947_pt1 | contig 25005 bp, 19 predicted proteins | sample BioPla3DNA2_FD_26585 | JGI IMG/M metagenome (IMG submission 26585)
AAATGTTAAACCGGATAATTTTTATTTTTTTCTTTTTTTTATGATTAAATTAAAAGGGGGGGAAGCAAAGTTCCCCCTCTTTTCAAATCCATAGCTTAATTATTCCTTTCTGGGCTCACAGAAAATCTGGAATTGATCATCCCCAAAACAGTCAATCTGAATCACTTGATCGTGGGAATACTCTCCGGAAAGGATCACCTTAGAGAGTTCATTCAGAATTTTCTTTTGAATCACCCTCTTCAATGGTCTGGCACCATATATCGGATCATAACCCAATTCTCCCAACAGATCCAGAGCATATTTCGAAAAATGTACGCGAATTCCTTGCTCTTCGAGCAATGCATTCAACCCATTGAGTTGCAATTTGATAATCTCCTTGATCTCTTTCTTGGACAATGGCTGGAACATTACGATTTCATCAATCCTGTTGATAAACTCAGGTGGTAATGTCTTCTTCAGCAAGTTAGTTACCTCCGCCTTGCTCTTTTCAAAGATCTCCTCTTTATTTTCCTCAGTATAATTCGAGTAGTGCTCTTGAATAATCGGAGATCCCAGGTTGGAAGTCATAATGATGATCGTATTTTTAAAGTCGGCTGTTCTGCCTTTATTATCAGTTAATCTGCCATCATCCAACACTTGTAACAGAACATTAAAGATATCGGGATGTGCTTTTTCAATTTCATCAAAAAGGATTACGGCATATTTTTTACGACGTATCTTTTCTGTGAGCATGCCACCCTCATCATATCCTACGTATCCCGGAGGTGAACCAATCAGTTTAGAGATGGAGTGTGATTCCTGAAACTCACTCATATCCAGTCTAATCAATGCTTCTTCAGTATTAAACAGATACTCTGCCAACGCTTTAGCCAGCTCTGTCTTTCCTACTCCGGTTGTTCCCATGAAAATAAAGGAACCGATCGGTCTTTTAGGATCCTGAAGTCCTGCCTTATTTCTTCTGATGGCATCCGCAACAGCAGTAATTGCCTCATCTTGTCCAACCACTCTTTTGTGCAGTTCCTCTTCCAGATGCAACAGCTTATTTTTCTCACTCTGCATCATTTTAGTCACAGGAATACCTGTCCAGCGTGATACTACATCCGCAATATCTTCACTATCCACCTCTTCATCAATCAAAGCACCTGAAACTTGCAGTTCCTTTAGTTCTTCTTGCAGGTCTTCAATCTTATTTTCAGCAGTTTTAATCAAACCATATCTCAGTTCCGCCACTCTGCCATAATTTCCTTGTCGTTCCTGCTCGTTAGCTTCCCATTTATATTGTTCGATATCTACTTTCAACTTTTGAATCTGATCTACTATCTCTTTTTCGGATTTCCATTTCATATAGAGACTATTTCTTTCTTCCTGCAATTCGGCAAGAGTTCTGTTGAGTGACTCAGTCTTAACTTCATCATTTTCACTTTTAATCGCCTCTTTTTCAATCTCCAGCTGTCTGATTTTTCTTTCCAGTTCATCCAACTCTTCAGGCATGGAATTGATCTCCAGTTTTAACTTAGAAGCTGCTTCATCGATCAAGTCGATTGCTTTATCGGGCAAGAAGCGGTCGGTAATATACCTTTGCGAAAGCTCAACAGCCGCAATGATGGCTTCATCCAAAATTTTCACCTGATGGTGATTTTCGTAACGTTCTTTCAACCCTCTCAGAATGGAGATCGCCGAATATTTATCCGGTTCTTCAATCCTAACCGGTTGAAATCTCCTCTCCAATGCCTTATCTTTCTCAAAATATTTCTGATACTCATTCAATGTTGTTGCTCCTATTGATCTCAATTCACCTCTTGCCAAAGCAGGTTTTAAGATATTCGCAGCATCCATAGCACCCTCACCGGTAGCTCCTGCTCCGACCAAAGTGTGGATCTCATCGATAAAGAGGATAATCTCCCCATCCGATTCTATCACTTCATTGATCACATTCTTAAGTCGTTCTTCAAACTCTCCTTTGTACTTCGCACCGGCAATCAGCGCTCCCATATCCAGTGAGTAAAGTTTTTTAGTTTTCAAATTCTCCGGAATGTCACCTGTTGCCAAACGGTGTGCTATTCCTTCCGCGATAGCAGTTTTACCCACCCCCGCCTCTCCAATTAAGATCGGGTTATTTTTTGTTCTTCTCGATAAAATTTGAAGTACCCTACGGATCTCTTCATCCCGTCCAATTACAGGATCCAGCTTACCCTGACGGGCAGCCTCATTGAGATTGGTTGCGTACTTATTCAATGCATTATAGCTATCCTCTGCACTCTCTGAAGTCGCCTTACTCCCTTTTCTCATCTCTTCAATCACAGATTTGATATTTTTCTCTGTAATCCCGGCATCTTTTAAGATTTTAGAGGCTTCATCATTAGCCATAAAAACTCCATAAAAAAGGTGCTCCAAAGAGACAAACTCATCTCCTAACTCATGACTGAAAGCTATAGCTCTCTGTAATGCAGTATGAAAAGAATTAGATAAAAAGAGATCATCCCCGGTTCCTTTTGGAATTGTTTGCAACTGTTTTTCAACCACTTGCAAAATCATTTTGGGATCTGCATCCATCTTTTTAATCAAATAGGGGATCACATTGTGATCTATACCAATCAGCGCTTTCAAGATATGCAAATTGTCAATCCGTTGATGTTTTTCGTTCAACGCATTCATTTGAGCCAATGCAATCACTTCTTGTGTTTTAAGCGTTAAATTATTAAAATTCATATTCCTTCTTTCTTTGTTAAATATTATACACCTATACTGATGCAAAGAGCTTGCCATCTCAAAGAAATGACAAATTGTCTGTCATTTAAGAAATAAGGAATTTATGCGACTGGGGATGCTTTACGGGCTTCGTTTTTCATCTGAACTAAAGTGATCCCCAATAACACAACAAGGATTCCCAACACTTTATTCCAGGTAATTTGCTCACTTAACCAAGCAAATGAGAGAACGGCAGTAACTGCAGGAATAAGATTAGAAAAAATACTGGTTCTGGCCGTTCCAATAAGTCGCAATGCATAAAGATAGAACATAAAAGCAAAAGAAGAACAGAAAACAGCCAAAAGAAGTAACGGGATCAGATTAGAGGGTACAAAAAGATTTTGAAATTGAGCCGATAATGCCTGAGAAGAGTTGGTTAGGAATAGCAATGGTGTAAATATAATCAAGGCGATCAAATTTTGCCAGGTAATAACCAATAGAGGCGGATATTCAGAAGGAATTTTCTGCAATACATAATTGTAGCCAACAGCACTTAATACAGCACCAAAAGCAAAGAGAATCCCTAAAAGATTCATATTGGCACTCATCAAAGAGGGAAAAAGCATAATCAAAATCCCCATAACCGATATTGCAGCGCCAATAAAATTGATTCGAGTCAGTTTTTCTTTCAAAAAATAGTAAGCGACTACAGCTATGAAAAGAGGAATAGTTGAAATAATTACAGAGACCACGGAAGGATCAGACCATTTCAAGCTGTACGTTTCAAAAATAAAATAGATAACAGGTTCAAACAAAGAGAGTACAACAAAGAGACCCCAAACAGATTTAGGTATAAAAAACTTTTTCTTGTATACAAAAAGCCCCATTATCACAAAGATAACAGAGGAGAGAAACAATCTAAAGAAAATAACCGAAATGGGTGGAAAGGAATCCAGTAAGTATTTAGTCAACACAAAAGAAGATCCCCAAAATAGCATTGACATAAAAATCGCCAAATAGGGAAGCAGCTTTCGCATATTAAATCAAGTCAAAATGGGAAGGGAACGAACCTATCTTATTAGAATAAGAAATCAAAACCATCAATTCTTAATTCTGAGGAACTTCTTCAGTTTGCTCAGTATCTTGAATAGGAGGTCTCAAACTTTTTGCTTCGTTTCTTACAATAATTGCTATGGTCATACATAAAACCATAATCACTGCAGCAATAGTCCAGGTTGCTTTTTCTAAGAAGTCTGTTGTTCTTTTAACTCCCAATACTTGGTTTTGTCCTGCAAAATTGGAAGCCAAACCACCACCTTTAGAGTTTTGAATAAGAATAATGAAGCCTAATAAGAGGCTGGCTAAAATAATAATAATAACAAGTAGAGTTATCATAATAATAGGTCAGTTTTTATTAATTAATTGTCTTTATTTTTAATCTTTTTTATTTGGTCTGCAAAATAACTACTTTTTTCTGGAAAAAGCAAGCCCAATTTTTTAAACATTTTTACAGCCTTTCCAGTATACCCTTGTTCAGCGTAAATAATTGCTAATGTTTCACTTATGGGTTCAAATCTCTCATCATTCGGATTGGTTTCAAAATTTATGCTGGCATCATGACGTTCAGGTAAAAAGATCATTTTCGGAGGATTTTGCGTAAATTGTGTAATCAGTGAATCGATTTCCTGATGCTCTTCCGATCGGGTTTGTTGGATGGGAGGTGTCGGTTTAATCTTCTGCACATTTTGCAAAATTTCATCCTGGAATTTGGGTAACTCTACCTGCATTCTGAGTAGTGTAGCCCGATGAGGCAAAGTGAGAAGTAATTTTGATTTCTTTTTTTCAAAATCTTTTAACTTATAATCCTGTAATATCCTCAAATAAAACAAATTTACAACTGAAGATGCCGGAAAACGGTAATGTAAATCCTCCATTTTTTTTACAATCTCACTACGATCCCCGTAAATACCGGGAAAATAGTTTAAAAAATTAAAATGGATCAATTTACTCATACTTTTACCAGTTTACAAAAGCTTTATTAAAGATCTCTTCACTAATCGCCTCATTGATTTGGGAAACCAATCCTCCTTCAATAGATGTAAAGTTCAAAGAACTCAAATAATCTGCATAGCGTGAAATAGTTTGTTCAAAGTTTTGCGTTTCATCAAATCTATTGGTAAAGCGAACCCGTACTCCAATAGTCAGACGATTCATGGCAGCCATATCATTACCTTGTATGGCGACCGGTGTAATGGAATAGGTAACAATTTCTCCTGTCAGCGTATAATCTGCATTTTGTTCATTCACCACCATCAGAGGTGTCTGATTTCGGATACGATCTTTGACTGCATCGGTAAACTCTTGCGACAAGGTAGGATTGACCAGGGGCGCATTATTGACAAAAACCCCGACATAAGCTGTTTTGGCTTCGGGATGTACGCTACCACCTGTCAATGAGACACTCATTCGCATCCCACAAGAAAGAATCAAAGAGGCTATCAGAGTTCCCAGTAAGAAAAAGAAAAGCATTTTTCTGCTATGATATCCCATAATCTTTAATTTTTCTGTACAATGTACGTTCCGAAATACCCAATTCTTCCGCTGCCAGTTTCCGTTTGTTCCCATGTTTTTCCAATGCCCTTTTAATCAACTCTTTTTCGGCATCCTGAATAGAAAGTGGAGCATCATCATCCAATAGCGAATTTTCTGTAGCCACATCCTCCACCACATGTTCCACATCATGAGTAACTTCCGGAAGAGTATAACTGGAAGAATGATTCTCAACGGCATAATCGGAAAACTCAATAGGTTGCTGTTGTGACACTGCCGAATAAGCTCCCGTACTCATCTCCGACACAATCTGCTTCAACTCCGACACCTCTTTTTTAAGATCCGTTAAAAACTTATAGATAATTTCCCGTTCAAACACACCCGGAACGGCAGGATCATTTTCGTTATGGATCAAGACAGGAACATTGGAAACCTGAGGTGCTACCAAATATTTCTGTAACACCTCACGTTCAATTAACCGATTGCTCTCAATGATGGAGATCTGTTCAGTGACATTCCTCAATTGTCTGATATTCCCGGGCCATCTGTAAGATTTCAGCAAATCAATCGCATCATCTGTCAGCTGAAGCGCCGGAACTCTATACTTCAAAGCAAAGTCTGAAGCAAATTTGACAAAAAGAAGATAGATATCATCCTTACGCTCCCTCAAAGGAGGTACATGAATAGGGATAGTATTCAATCTGTAGTACAGATCCTCCCGAAACTTACCTTTTGCAATTCGGTCAGCAATATTCACATTGGTTGCAGCAACCACTCTCACTTTTGTTTTAAGCACTGCTGATGAGCCCACTCTCATATACTCTCCATTTTCGAGTACACGGAGTAATCTTACTTGAGTTGCCAATGGAAGATCAGCTACCTCATCTAGGAAGATCGTTCCTCCATTAGCGACCTCAAAATAACCTTTTCTCATCTCAGAAGCACCTGTAAAAGAGCCTTTTTCATGCCCAAACAGCTCAGAATCTATAGTTCCTTCCGGAATGGCTCCACAGTTTACTGCGATATATTGCCCATGCTTATTCAGACTATTCTCATGAATAATTTTGGGAAAACTCTCCTTCCCTACTCCACTCTCACCAGTAATCAACACCGACAAATCGGTGGGAGCCACCTGAATAGCTGTATTGATCGCATTATCCAGTACAGGATCAAATCCAATGATTCCAAAACGTTGTTTTACAGCCTGAACAGCAGAATTCATAATCTGAGAATATTCTTTTTTTTATAGTTTAACGATTAATTCCAAGCATTTAATGGTCTGTGAGACATAAACTCTTTTACTTTCTTACCCACGCTTTGAATTACCTCTTCATTGTCAATATTGCTGATCACCTCATCAATAAAGTCAACGATAGTTTCCATCTCATGCTCTTTCAATCCTCTGGAAGTGATAGCAGGTGTTCCCACTCTGATTCCTGATGTACTGAAAGGAGTTCTGCTGTCAAAAGGAACCATATTTTTATTGATGGTAATATGTGCCTGATCCAAAACGTTTTCAACTTTTCTTCCTGTAATTTCAGGGAATTTAGTTCTTAAGTCAATCAACATCAAGTGATTATCAGTTCCACCGCTGATCACTTTATATCCCTTGTCCACAAATGCTTTGCACATTGCATCAGCATTTTTTCTTACCTGGTGAAGATACTCTAAGTACTCATCAGAAAGGGCTTCTTTGAATGCAACCGCTTTAGCAGCAATAACATGCTCTAGTGGTCCACCTTGTACTCCTGGGAAAACAGCGCTGTCCAACAATTGAGACATCATTCTTATTTCTCCCTTGTTGTTTGTCAATCCCCAAGGATTTTCAAAATCTTTACCCATCATAATCAATCCACCTCTTGGTCCACGGAGTGTTTTGTGAGTAGTAGTGGTTACGATATGACAATAAGGAATTGGGTTATTCAACAATCCTCTTGCGATCAATCCTGCAGGGTGAGCGATATCTCCCATCAAAAGAGCACCAACTTTATCAGCGATCTCTCTCATTCTCTTCCAATCCCAATCTCTGGAGTATGCAGAAGCACCACCAATAATCAATTTTGGTTTTTCGCGAAGAGCAACCTCTTCCATAATATCATAATTGATCAAACCGGTATCCTCATCAACAGTATATGCAACCTGACGATATAGGATTCCTGAAGAGTTCACAGGAGAACCGTGTGATAAGTGTCCACCGTGTGATAGATCCAATCCCATGAATACATCACCGGGTTTCAAACAAGTAAGCAACACAGCCATATTAGCTTGTGCGCCTGAGTGAGGCTGTACGTTAGCCCATTCAGCACCAAACAATTCCTTAGCGCGATCAATCGCCAATTGTTCTGTTTGATCCACAATCTGACAACCGCCGTAATATCTTCTATTCGGATATCCTTCAGCATATTTATTGGTTAAAATTGAACCTTGTGCTTCCATTACCTGGTCAGTCACAAAGTTTTCAGATGCGATTAACTCGATTCCATTGGTTTGACGTGCACGTTCCTGCTCAATCAAATCAAAAATAATTTCGTCTCTTTTCATTGTCATTTTTTCTGTTTAAAATTAAGTAAAATGTTTATTCGTATAACTGTTTTTTTCTTCCAAATTGATATGCAATATAGCCTCCGAAGTAAAGCACTGTCGGATCATTATAAGCCATCTGTTGCAGAGGTGGAAAGAGAGAATCCAAATGGAGTCCAACAGCAAAAGCTCTGATTCTTTCTTGCCTTTGACTAAAGTCAAAAACCAGCCCCACCTTCCCAAAGACACCGGGTCTGAATGCCAGATTGTGAAAACGCTCATAAAAAGGAGCTCCTCCAATAATGTTGGACAGATCATGTTTCTCAGGATCATATCTTTCAATAACCCGAATGATATTAGAACCTCCCGGAGCATAATAGGCAACTTCCAAATAAGTGGGTAGTCCGATACCTAAAGTAAAACCGGTTGATACATTGAAATCGATACTAACTCCCCCCCAATATGGTTTTTTAAAAAGTGTCTTCTGATAAGTGTATCCTGTTCTCAATAAAAAAAGATCATACAACTTACCATAACTGTAAGACCTTGCCCCTTCGAAGGAAAAATTGCTACCCCTAACTGCTTTTATATGATTCGAATAGAGAAAAGAGAGATCTAAAACGTGTTTATCCGCAAATTGGGTATGCCATCCACGTTGATATCCAACCCCCATCCCATCCGTATTCAAATAAAAAGCAAAAGTATGATCGGAAACATAAATATCCTCAATCTCAACCTCCCCAACATCTTGAGAATAAAGGGGTAATGTGAGACTAATCGACATCAGTAGCAAAAAGAGTTTGTTCCGAACCAGCATAGTTTTGCTAAAATACAAAAGAAAAGTGAATTAGAGTTTATTATCCTCTACCTTTTCTACTTCATGGTATGTATAGTGACCGTATGCAGCACATTTTTGACGGGTTGCGCATGCAGAAATCAGTAAAGCTACCACTAAAAAAGCTCCAATTATTACAATATTTCTTTTCATTTTCGTTTTTATATTTAATTTTGCAAAGATAAATAAATTTAATGTTCATTTTGATTCCATTTTCAAAACTCGTTAAAAACAAAGTTAAAACCCTAACTATCAGTATATTAACATTGTTTTTTGCATTGTTTTTCAATGTAGGAGGATCGCTTTTTTGCCAAAATGACACATTAAAATTCGCCATTTTTGAGAGTTCTGTCGTAAAATCTTATCCCATATATGTTAAAACTGATTCGGCTTCTATTTTATTGTGGAATATGATATTAAAAAAAAGGGGGGAGGACAATCATATCACCTGGGAAAAGTATCAGCTCCTCATACCTAAAGTAATCCTCCATTATGAGAACGAAGGGTATCCTTTTGCCTCCGCGGAGATTGTCAATATGGAACTGTTCGGAGATACAGTGTGGCTTACCTCCCGGATCACAAAGGGAGAATATATTCTGTTTGACTCCATCATCAATAAAGGGAACCTTAAGCTGAATCACCACTATTTGGAAGCCTACTTCAGATATCGAAAGGGGAAAAAGTACCAGGAAAAGATAGTTCAAAAAATTCCAAAACTGATTCGGGAGATTCCTTTTGCTGAAGAAAAAGCTCCTTTTGGGGTGGAGTTTCAATCTGACAAAGCTTTCCTCTACCTTTTCCTGGATGAACGAAAAATGAGTCAGGCAGACGGAATTATCGGATTTGCACCTATCAATGATAAAACCGGAAAGATTGGATTTAGCGGAGAACTCAAACTGCGATTGGTAAACCGATTTCGAGTGGGTGAAGATCTTTATCTGGAGTGGAGAGCTCCTGAACCCCGCTCACAGTTTTTGAATGTTCAAACTATTTTCCCATACATCTACACCACTCCATTGGGAATTGAAACTCTGTTTCAACTGGATAAGCAAGACACCAACTATCTAAAACTCAATCTGGGAGGAAGTATTCGCTATACCTTCAATAATAACAACCACATAAAAACCTCTATTTTGTGGGAAGAATCGAGTAGTATCGGAGCATCTGCCTTACAAGCAGAAGGTTTGATGAGCCCTTATCCTGAATATTCAAAAGTTATGTATGGAGCTTCTTTACTACTCCGGGATATTGACTACATTTTCAATCCCAGTAAAGGCTATCGTCTGGATGTAGAAGGATCTGTCGGCAGACTGAAAGAACAAAGCAGCAATGCAAAAGCAATACGGTATCATATTGCCGGTAGTGGTGAGGTTTACCTCCCCCTTTGGAAAAAATGGATACAAGTTATAGGATACAAAACAGGATTTATTCTGGGAGAACAGATTTACCGAAATGAACTTTTCAGATTGGGGGGATTTCGAACATTACAAGGTTTTGATGAGCAATCGATTTGGGCAAGTGGTTATCTGTTTGGAAATTTTGAGTGGAGATATCTTTACGAAAGAGGATCCTATATCAACCTTTTCTTCAATGGAGGCTGGTATGAGAGAAAAATAGAAGGAAAATACAATCGCGATTTTCCCTTTGGATTTGGTGCCGGAATTGCATTCAACACCAAGGCAGGACTGTTTCAATTCAGTTATGCGTTAGGCAAACAAAAAGGAAATCCCATCTCATTTAAAACCGGAAAAATACATTTTGGTATAACTGTGATGTTTTAAAACGAAAAAAAGTATATATTCGCAGGTTTGAAAATCAACTAATAATCATTATACCATGAAAAGACGAATCTTGCTAATTATCACGGTGTTAGCTTTTATTTTACCCAACTCGCTCCGTGCACAAGATCTTCCTGTAAATTGGAATTTTAATGTAAAAAAAGTAAATGACTCTATTGCCGAGCTCCAGTTTAATGCCAAAATTAAGGAAAAATGGCATCTTTTTGCGCTGGTGCATAAGGGAATGGAAATGCCGTTAGTAATTGAATTTAAACCTTCTCCTCAGTATCAATTGATTGGAAAAATAAGCGAACCCAGACCGATTGTTTCTTACGATCCCGTGTTCAATGACACTTCCAAGTACCACGAAAAAACTGCACTATTCAAACAAAGGATAAAGGTTAAAACCAACACTCCATTTGAGTTGAAAGGAGAACTCTCGGGACAAGCTTGTATTGACGGCAAATGTGTAGCTATTGATCGTGATTTTAGCTTTCAAGTCAAGGGTTTTGAGAATCTTGTAGTTTCAGCTACCGTTGAGGATCCTGTTGCAGATAGTACACTTGCAAATCAAAATACTCAAGATCAAGTAGATACCACCAGTGCTGAAACCTTTACTCCGGTTGAACGTGAAAAAGAGGAGGAAGAATCATTATGGCTTTTCTTTTTAGTAGCTATTGCAGGAGGTTTTGCAGGCTTATTGATGCCTTGCGTATTCCCGATGATTCCTATGACTGTCTCCTACTTCCTCAAAATGGAGAAAAATTCCAAATTTTATGCTTTGGTATTCGGTGCCTCTATTGTGGTAATCTTTATCATTGTTGGAATTGGACTCTCCTTAATTTTCGGTCCGGACTTTGCGAATATCATCAGTACACACTGGATTCCTAACTTATTATTTGCATTGATTTTCATCATCTTTGCGATCTCTCTGTTTGGCTATTTTGAAATCGCTTTACCCAGCAGCTGGATTAACAAATCATCTAAAATGGAGAGCAGAGGCGGTATCATAGGTGTATTTTTTATGGCTTTAACCTTGGTGTTGGTTTCATTCTCCTGTACACTGCCCATTGCCGGTGCAGTTGCATTGAGTTCTGCCGGTGGTTCCTTTATTAAACCGATCATCGGAATGTTGGGATTTTCACTCGGTATTGCCGTACCTTTCACCCTGTTTGCCTTCTTCCCCGGCTTGTTAAAGTCAGCACCTAAATCAGGTGGTTGGATGAACACACTTAAAGTGGTATTGGCATTCATCGAGTTGGCATTTGCTTTGAAATTTATTAATGTACCGGATCAAACCTACCACTGGGGTATTTTAGACCGTGAAGTGTACTTGGCTGCATGGATTGTTATCTTCAGCTTAATGGGCTTCTATTTGTTGGGTAAAATTAAATTCCCTCATGATGATGATATGCCGGTTCAAAGAAGCTGGTTCCGCTTTTTCTCTGCCATTGCCACATTTACATTTGTAGTTTATCTCATTCCGGGTATGTGGGGTGCACCTCTTAAAGCAATCTCAGGCTGGTTACCTCCTATCACCACACAAGATTTTGATGTAAACAAAATTGTAAGGGAAGAGGTTGAAATGTTGAGCTTTACATCTATCGGTGATGGAGAAGAACAACAAATGACTGAAACTCCTAAATATGGCGATAAACTCAAACTGCCTTTTGGTATCAAGGGTTATTTTGACTACCAACAAGCCATACGCGTATCCAAAATTGAAGGGCGTCCGCTCTTTGTAGATTTCACCGGACATGGTTGTGTCAATTGCCGTAACGTCGAAAATGCAGTCTGGAAAGATCCACGGGTAAAGAAAATGTTTGCAGAACAATTTGTAGTAGCTGCTCTTTACGTAGATGACAAAGTGATTGAACTCAATCCGGAAGATTATATCAAAGATGCTGAAGGTAATGAAATCGTAAAACTGGGAAGAAAAAATATGTATATTCAAAATACCATTTATAAAGAAGCTTCCCAGCCCTGTTACTTAGTTTTAGATCACGATGGTTCCGTATTGGTAGGACCACTGGAGTATGAGTTAGATCCTGATAAATACTTAGAATTCTTAGAGACCGGGATTGCAGCTTATAACAAAAAACATAGTCTAAAATAAAAATGTCAGATTTTTTCAACATCTCAGGATTTGCACCTCACCAGTACGCATGGTTGGCTACTGGTGGGGTTTTCCTCTTTTTTTCGGTTTGGTTTCACCTGCATGAGAAGAAAGGTTTAGCTTTACTTTTCCTTACTTTGACTGCTTTTTCCATCTACACTTTTGCAGCTTTACTGGATCCTTTCCTCAATCTATGGGATGAACGTTTTCATGCTGTAGTTGCTAAAAACTGTATTTCTGATCCTTTGGAACCCAAGTTTTACAATCATCCATTAGTTTTAGAAACAGACTACTTAAATTGGACTTGTGCACATGTCTGGTTACACAAACAGCCCCTCTTTCTGTGGCAAATGGCACTCTCCATGAAGCTATTCGGAGCTAATGAATTTGCTCTCCGCTTACCCAGTGTGTTGATGGCGACCCTCTCTGTTCCCATTGGCTATCAGATAGGAAAACGGATCATAAACAGTAAAATAGGGTATTATACAGCTCTTGCTATCACTTTCTCATGGTTTCTAATCGACTTAGTTAGTGGAGCCAGTGGAATTGATCACAATGACGTAGCTTTCTTTTTTTACGTAACTGCATCTTTATGGAGTTTTGTAGAGTATATCTATTCGGATAGAAAAAGAGGATGGGTTATTTTAATCGGACTCTTTTCCGGCTGCGCCATTATGACCAAATGGCTTGCCGGACTGCTGGTTTATTTTACCTGGGGAGTTTATCTATTGAGTACCTATGGATGGAGACTCAGAAAATGGAATTTGAGTCATTACCTATCGGCGTTAGTAATCACCACATTAATATTTTTGCCTTGGCAAATCTTTATCTTTTCAGCTTATCCGGATGCGGCACTTCACGAATTTGAGTACAGTAACAAACACCTCTATGAGCAAATTGAGTTTCAACGAACTGATTTTTTCTTTCATATCTCAAGAATTCCATTCTTATATCTCGGACACAAAATGAGTTATACTGATGGGTTCATCGGTTTAAGAATTGTAACACTCCTTTTCAATGCTCTTATTTTAGTGGCTGGTCTTGTACGGATGGGATTTCTAATCAAAAAACGAAACATCAACATCACACTATACAGCACACTTATTTTTGTGTACCTCTTTTTCTCTATAGCTACCACCAAGATGCCTGCCTATCCTTTTATTGTAGGAATCATCTGGTTCATGAGTCTGGGTGTTGTGATCGACTGGATTATAGAAAAAATTGGCGTTTGGATTAAAAAACCAAAGCTCAGAATTGGAATTCAGATCATCGTACTGTTTCTTTGCTCTTGGTATATGTTTAATTTTACAAGAATTCGACAAATGCACACCTCACTGACCTGCTGGAGAATAGATCAGATTGAAAACAAAGCCAGACTATTACAAATCAAGGATCAACTCCCCGAAAATGCGATTCTTTTTAATGTCAGAGGAGATGAAAGACAATATTACAATATGACTTTCTCTGAGGCCTGTTTTTATCTAGATCGTGACTGCTATCCTTATGCCCCCTCTCCAGAGAGTTTGCAACGGGTTAAAGAAGCCGGTTTTATTCCGGTTTACTTCATCCATCATCCATTGCCCGATCATTGTCAGGATGATCCTGATGCGCTCTACTTTGATATTGAGTTATTAAACGATTTATAATGAAAATATCCAAATTACACCCCGGATTACAGCTCCTGCTCTACTCCCTCTTAGCAGGTCTGTTGCTGGCTTTTTCCTGGTATCCATACGGACATGCCCTGCTTATTTTTATCGCCTGGATTCCTCTTTTAGTTCTTAGCGATAAGTTAATCAAGATAAAGGAGAGATTTTATTTCTGGAATGCTTTTATATACTCATTTCCTGCTTTTTGGGTATGGAACGGAATCACTACCTGGTGGATCTGGTATTCTACCTCTGTAGGTTCCATTGCTGCCATTGCGCTCAATGCATTATTAATGAGCTTCCTGTTTTCATTTTGGCATCAGTTCCGAAAGATTAAAAAAACCGCCTGGATCGACTATATAGCGTTAATATCATTTTGGTGCTGTTTTGAGTATTTGCATTTGAATTGGCAACTTGCCTGGCCCTGGCTCAACTTAGGCAATGTATTTGCTCCTCAACCCGGATGGATTCAATGGTACGAGTACACCGGCACTTTCGGAGGTACCATCTGGATTTTTGGGGCTAACATCCTGCTTTATGAATTAGGGAAAAATTTAATTAGTTACTTTAAAAGTCGTAAAGAGGTCACTGAAAGTCAGCCGGCGAAAAGATGTGCTATTTTGCTCGGCATTGCCACTGCAACGATGGTTATCCTCCCCCCCTTTTTTTCTAAAGTCATACAAAAAAAATATCAAATTCCAAAAGAACAAGGTATCGAAGCCGTTATTGTACAGCAGAATACAGATCCTTGGCATGAGCAATACAGGATGAATAATCGGGAACATGTTCAACGTTTGATTCAAGTAGCTTCTTCACAATTAACTCCCAATACGCAACTGTTAATCTGCTCTGAATCAGCGATTCCGAATAATTTACCTCTTGCTTATCTCGTCGATAATAATTTCCCTAAAAACGGCTATGATTACTATGCTTTTCAACTTTTAGATTCCCTGATTTCGCAATATCCCAAGTTGAATTTGATTGCCGGACTCTCTACCGCCGAATTTTATGACCATGCAGCAACTCCTACAGCTCGACATCTTGAGGATCATTACTATTATGATCTTTTTAATACTTCTGTATGTTATAATCGAGGGGGAACGGCAGGAACTTACCACAAATCCAGGTTAGTGCCGGGTGTAGAAAAGATGCCATACCCTAAATTATTCGGATTTTTAGAGTACTTTGTCATCGACTTGGGTGGTAGTACCGGATCGTTGGGTGTAGATTCTGTTCAACGTGCATTTCCGTTGGCAGGAACTGATCCTTTGATTCAAATTGGGGCACCTATCTGTTACGAATCGGTTTATGGAGAATTATTTGGAAAGTTTGTTCTCAATGGCGCACAAATCATGAGTGTGATCACCAACGACGCCTGGTGGAGTACTTCACCAGGACACAGACAACATTTTGAACTCTCCAAACTTCGTGCTATTGAAAGCAGAAAATATGTGCTTCGTTCCGCTAATACGGGGATCTCTGCTTTTATCGATCCTTTGGGAAAGAGCTCACAGGAAACCACTTACGGTACACGTACTGCAATTCGTGAAACAGTCTATCCCAACAATGAAATCACCTTTTATGTAAAACATGGCGACTATTTAGCGCGTTTTGCCCTTGCTGTCAGCGCAGTGTTGGTATTGTTTCAAATTATCCTAACAATCAGGAATAGGGTTAGCAGGAAAAAGAGGTTGGTACGGTGATTTTTTATTAAATTTTAATTAAAATCTAATCCACATTCCTTTAAAAATAAATTTGGATTTTAGATAAAGATCGAGTATATTTGCAGAACTATAATTGTACTCATACATCACTCGTAACTTATCTAAATCAACATGGACAATCGTTTCACAGACATCATTCATCTAATTAAACAATCTCGAGAAAACGCCGTAAGAACAGTAAATAGTGAACTTATCAATCTTTACTGGAATATTGGAGAATATATTAGCAAAAAAATCGAACAATCGGAATGGGGTAACTCTGTTGTAACAGAATTAGCAAAATTTATTCAGACTAACGAACCAGAAATTAAAGGCTTCTCCGACAAAAATATCTGGAGAATGAAACAATTTTATGAAACTTACAATGAGTTTCCAAAACTCGCACCAATGGTGAGAGAAATTTAAAGAATAGGGTGCTAAAACCTGATTCTCACGCCACCAAAAACATTCATTCCTGCCTGTGGAAAATAACCATCTTCGTAATAGGTTTCATTGCCAACATTGGCTCTCCATAACCAGGCATTGCTTTCGTACTTAGTGTTGAAAACATTGTTTACACTGAAATAGAGCGAAAGATTAACTTTTTTGATCTTGGGAATGAGGTAGCTCAAGTTCAAATTTGTGACTGTATAAGGTTTTAAGATATGATTTTCATCCCCCCGATTGTCAATATATTGCTTACTAACAAACTTGGTAACAACCCCCAGATTAAAATTCTTAAAGGGCGTAAACAGCAATTCATGGTTTAATACCAATGCGGGCGAAAAAGAGATGGGAGTATGGGTATATTCTTGTGCTGTAACACCGATAAACTCCCAGTTTTCATCATAGGTCTCAGTATAATGAACATAATTCAGAATTCTGTTCTGACTCCATGTCAGGTTCCACTTCCATTGGAAGAAATCAACCGGACTGTACGCCAGATTCAACTCAACGCCCATGCGGTAACTTTGATCCACATTACTCATCATCGCAGCTCCCACATCGTTGATTTGACCAGTTAATACCAGCTGATCGTCATAGTACATTCCGTATCCATTCAAGTTAAAGCGCACCTTGGCTGTCTGAAGCAAATAGCCCAACTCAAAGTCGTACAATGTTTCCGGACGCGGTTTATTATCTTGCGGTGCATCAATCAAATCTGAACGGGTCGGTTCCTTGTTAGCCATAGCAAAGGAAAAATAGATGGTGTGTTCCGCACTACTTTTTCTAAGATCTCCCCAATGGTAGCTCAAAGAGGCTTTAGGATTGAAGAAATGCCACAGATACTCCTGACCAACATCGATCAAATCATCATCGATACCGTTAATTTTGTAGTCGAGTATACGGTACTGCATCTCTGCAAAAAAAGTAAATCCTTTCATTTGATACGCTCCATTGAGAGCCATATGAGCCTGTAATTTACCACCATGTCCCCGATACCATTCATACAATTCCGGAATATTTTGTGAATATCTCGCCCATACAATCTTTCCGTAATGGTCTCCATCATAATAATTGAGCGCTCCATTAAGATTGATTCTCAGAGGATTACCTTGAATCATATAGGCTTGCCCAGTATTGAACGTCAGACCATAAAAGTAGTTATCCAACCATTTCTGAGTAATAAAATCGGATCTTTTCATTGTATTCCCATCTATAATCGGAGGAGTTAAGCCGTAATCGGCGAATTTTCTCTCCACTTTAAATTGCTCATAATAACCCAGTCCGCGGGTTAAATGGGTCCCGATATTCAAATAATAGCCGGTTTGTTTATTCAACATCCGATAGAAAAGCTGCGCATGCGTTTGTTTGTAGTTATCGGTTTCATTATCATAGTGTTTCTCTTCGCCATTCTCAGTATAAAGTCCGCAGCTATTGAAAGTTCTGTCGGTTTCCAGCATATCGGAGGGAACTCCATTCCATGCCAACCCTGTTTTTTCTGATCCGGTCAGCAGATTAAAGAGCAATGTGTGATCACGCTTGCTTTGTTTTTGAGGATCATTCAGTTTCAACTCTGAAGAAAGATAAAAAGAGTTCAGCTTGGCGGTTGCATTTTGAATATACCCTTTACTGTAGATGTTAGAGTAGGAAAAAGTAGTTGCCAGGCGATCTTTGTAATATCCTGTAGCTCCGGTAATTGTATTCCGGAATGTACTAAATGAACCGGCACCGGAGTAGATCTCGAGAAAAGGAGTTGTTTCGGGAGTCCGGGTTTTAAAGTTCATCGACGCACCGAAAGCAGCCGATCCGTTAGAGGAGTTTCCTACGCCCCGTTGTACATTCAACTCTGTAACGTGAGTCCCAAAGTCAGGCAGATTGACAAGCCAGGTACCTTGCGACTCCGCATCATTGATGGCGACACCATTCATTGTTACGTTGATCCGGGTTTGATCTACTCCCCTGATTCTCATGTAAGTATATCCGATTCCCGTTCCTGCATCAGAGGTGGTAATCATGGATGGAACCTGATCAAAAATAGGATTAATTGAACCGTTGGGACTACTTTCCCGCGCTGTTTGTCCGGAAATAGTGGTGGAGGAGAAGATGTTTTCTACCGCTTCTCCCAGAGAACCCTGAACCTCCACCTCTTTAAGCTTTCTTTGGATGGTATCACCGGGTTGTGGAAAAGATTGAGCATTCAAATCAGTTGCCATCATAGCACTGATGAAAAAACTCAAAAAAATGAACTGTTTTGTGAATTTTGTTTTTTTGTAATGCATAACTCTTACAATTTTAAATTATTAAACTTAAAACCGAAAGAGGGTAAAATAAATTTGAAGTCAGAAAATCTCCCTACGGCAGCATTACCTGCATCAGGTTCATTGGGTCTGATCTCAGCCTTTCAGGCACCCCTTTCTTTAACGCGGCAAAATTACACCTTTTTATTGAAAATTTCTAAAAAAATTAAAATTTTATGATCATTTGTCCTTTTACTTCCGTTTTATGATTCCCCTTTACCTGATCTAACCCAATGGTAACCACCTCTTTATGATCAAAAATAGTGCGGGAAATACGGAACTGAAACCGAAAAGCTTTCCACTGATATTTCCAGATTAAATAGCATCTAAATCCTTTGTAATAGTAGCTCTGGATCGTAAAATAGTAAGAAAGATCATTTTCATACGCATAAAGCCGATCCTCATAACTGTCCGTATCGAAGTATGCCACCCTTCCAATCCAATCCATTTTGAGTACCTCCCATTTCAATTTCAAATCCTGATAAACCAACACACCCCGTGTTACGGAATTTAACGACTCTTGAGGTATCTGGTCTCCTATCCATGAAAAAGCACATTCCGTCTTTAAAGAGAGAAAAGTATAGGGTTCCAGTTGGGCAATCACCCGCAACCGATGAGTGTATTGGGTATGAATCTCATTGTAGTATCCGGTTTTCCGATTCCTCGATTTTGTTTTGTAGCGATATTGTATGGTGAGCCAGTGATATCTCGCTAATTGCCACTTCACCAACACTCCCAAATGGAGTTGCGGTTCCGGCTTATCTAACTGATACTTTAACCAATTGATCCTAAACAGATCTGCAAAAAGTTCCCACTCCATGCTTCTACCCACCACAATTTGAGATGCCCAATAGATTCCCTGCTCATTTTGCAACACTGAATTTTGAGAGAATCCATTGCCGGCTATTGAGTGGAAATCTAAACCATAATGGCGAATCATAATCAGAAACTTATACATAGGATGTAATGGGATGGTCGCTCCGTGAAGCATCCCAACTCCTCCTCCTTGTGAGATTGCCAACTCTCCAAAAAGGGTTGATTTTCCAAATAAAAAACGATAATCGACACTTCCATTACCCATCTCTTTTCCCTGAAAATAAAAGTATTGATACCATCTTTCTGCGGTCGTGATCGGGGGTTGATACCAGGCGTGAATCCAGCGCGCCCCTACTCTCAGCAAACGCGTTTGCCAATAGAGTTCCGCACCGGCTAAATAGCCCATAAAACCCTCTGCATTGTGCCGTTCTCCGCCGAAAAGAGTTCCCCAACAGCGGTAGTTTCCCAGTTCCAGTGCAGCTCCCCGAATCAAAGGCACTTCATTCATGGCTGCCGTAGCTCGTAGTGTTGAGCCCGTCTTTCGCACTCCCATTCCACTTCCTTGCAAATAGCTACTCCCCAGCACAAGCCCCTGCCCCATCTCCAGGCGATAATCTCCCAAAATCAACTTTTTCAACAATCCCCAATTCTTAACTTGCAGATGCCCTGAATAGAAATCAAACCCCTGCTTTTGCTCCCCCCTAAATAGTTTTTCTCCCGGATCTTTCTCACCTGAAAATGCCCAGGAAAAACGATTCAGAGTCTCAAAACTATATTTGAAAGCGAGTTTATTCGGTGAACCCTGATCCTCTTTTTGCTGTGCCTCCAAAACTCTTCCGGAACGTATAATCAGCAGATTTTTAGAGCGTTTAAAGAAACCTTTCCATGACGAACCTTCCGGTTTCGGAGGCTCAACCACCAAATAAGGAGCCCAACGCATCACCTCTTTTTGCGAAAAACCTTCAACCGCTACCAACTCATAAATGGTCACCAAAGGACCAAACTGATCGATGTATCTCAGCAGGTGATAATATTGATAATCAGACATTTGCAAAATATTTAAAGCCACATCTTGACTCAGCTGATTGATATTCCACTTCACGCCCTCTTCCTGTATGATCAGTTCCTCCATTAAATCCAGATTTTCCTCACTATCTATTTTTTCTGTTTCTAAATCAATAAAAAAGGGGGGAGACCATTCAGTGTCGTTACGGACACTATCTTGCTGGGAATAAAGAGCTTGCGCCATGGAGAGTGCCAGTGTACAGAGTAGAAAGTGCTTGAGCGGTATCGGAAAAAGAGTCATCATGTTAGAGTGTTGAGTAAGTAATCAGCGAAGAGGGAGAGAGTCCCAAACGGTAATGATATTGGAAGTTAAAGAGGAAAAGAAAACGACGATACTCCAACCCAATTCCCAATGTAAGCTGCTGAAACGAAATCTGTTGCATAAAATGAAACTGTTTGGCAGTAACCCAGCCGGAGAGCTGAAAATCGATCTCCCCCGGAATCTTTTTCACCACTTTTGCCGACAAGAGTACACGCTGGGCTACCTGGTAGTTCATCATCCACTGGAAAGATACCGGCATCGGCTCTCTTTGCAAGTCCAGAAAGGGAATCCTTGGTGGATTGTACAAAGCGACACCCATTCCCATTTTGGAGTTTAATTTCAGCCAAAACGAAAGCGAAAAGGTAACCCCTTGCTTATTTTCATATCCCGAAACATAATAGTACAGATGATGAAACTGCATTGAGGTAGAAAAACTGCGTCCAAACTGACGAGCATACCCCAAACTGCTCTCTATCGATCCAAAATGGGAATATCCAAAATGTTCCAGCTGGAAAATAAAATGGTTTTTCGATACGGGGAGATGAAAAAGCAACCGCTGTGTGGATAATTCCGGTATCAGAAAGCGGTTCTCCACTCCACATTGCAGTCGGACATGAGGATAGAGTGGAAAAAGTGCCGGAAAATGGGTTAACTCAGAACAGCAATAAGGAAGAGACTCTCTTGATGTAGGTAATGAACTGGAATGAAGCGGGGTTACTACAAGTAAGGAAATAAAAAAGCAATAGAACCCCAAAAGGGAAGCAAATCGAGATCGGGTAGCCATGTTAGTAGTATTAGGCTACAAAGATAGTCGAAAAATTTGGATCTACAAAATTTATTTTTACAACCTCCCCTTCAGCGCCATCAGCTCATAGCCCGCTTTCAGAAGTTGCATTTTGTGTACTTCGCGATTGATTTGTGACTGCAACTCTTCATTTTGTTGCTTAATATAATCGAAAGGGGTAATCGCACCATGTTTCAATTGCTGCTTAAAGCTTTCTGTAATCGCTGCTTGTTTGGCGACAATCGCTTCATCCAGAAGGAGTTGTTTCTCGATCTTGGCAATCTCATCCCACTTCTCCTGAATCGCCATCTGATTATATTTCTCAAAATCACTGCGTTGTTGCTCTACAATCATTTTTTGCAAAGTGATTATATCTCCGATACCGGCTGTTTTTGCCCAGGAAATGATCGGCACACGCAATTGTAATCCGACATGGTAAAACCATTTGAATTGGTTATCAAACAGATCATAAGTAGGACGACCATACCCGCCCGATGCATACAAAGTCAAGTTGGGCAAACTTTTGGAAATGGAAAGTTTCTTTTGATAATCCAACCCTTTCAATGTGGTCTCAAAAATAGCCAACTCCAGGCGTTGAGAAGGAAGATCTTGTTGTAAAACAGGAAATTCAGGAGTTAGAAAGGTTGATTCAGTCAAAGTATGACCGGTCAAAAGGCTTAAAGAATGGATTAAAGAGTTTTGGATGGCGTACAACTCCTCTGTTTGTTGTTGCAGTTTCAGGATTTCCAACTCCAATTGTGAAACCATGTTACCGTAAATCACTCCCTCTTTCAATAACACTTTGGCATTCTCATATTGTTCATTGATAGAGGCATCAGCAATGGCAAGAAGCTCTATCTTCTTATTGATAATCAACAAGTTGAGATAAACATCGATCACTTGATCTTTGATTCGATTCAGGGAAAGGTCTAACTTATGCAACTCATTGCGGTTCATCATCTTTTCATACTGACGATTGTAGTAAAATTGGTGACCATCATAGAGCATTTGCGAAAACTCCAGGGATACCGCATATTGATCTTTAGAAAGAGGAGCATATCCTAACTGGTAGGGCAACTGAGGAACATGAGAATAATAATTGAGAGAACCCAACAGTTCCAAATGAGGAAAAATATGGGAGGAAGCATCATGCAGTTTGACCTCTAACAACTCTTCATTCAGATTTTTTTGCAAATTCTCCGATGAAATAGAAACAGCCCAGTTGATACAATCATCCAGGGTAACTACCGATTGACCAAAGAGATTAATGGAGAAAAAAGACCAGAATAAGAACCCCAAAGAGATTTTTCTAACACCCATAACTACCTTTTTTTACAATCGACAAAAATAGAAAAAATAATTCACTCTTTCTGTTTGAAAATCAAAACCCCTTCATGGGGATAACTTTTGAACAAGATTAGTGAGTCCCGATATTCCAGAATCTTCTGATATTGAGCCCAATAATTAGCACGTTCTAAGGACTCACTCAGGTAAATATAATAGTCAAAATCAAGATTCACCTCCGAACGATGGTGTCGGTTTTGAATTGACTCAACATAGGGATAGTGTTTCTTTTCAACTACATAATATTGAACGCCGGACTCAAAAGGCCAGGAATAATCAATTTTCATCACTCTTTGCTGATCTTGTCCATCCAGGTTAATTAATTCCAGAAGATCTCTGGTATGTGCTTCAAAATAGAACAATGCAGTTTTATAAAAATTGGCATTTTTAAAAAAGTTAAAACAAAAAGCCAGGCAGACCAATACAACTAATATATTTTTTACATAAACAAACCTTAATTCGTTTAATGAAAGTGCAAAAGCGATTATGAATAGCGGATAAAAATAGAGCGCAGCACGGTCTAAAAGGTACAAAGTTCCCAGCAGATAAAACTGCACAATCACCGCCAGAATACATAACAGCAAAATCAATACAGCCGCATTTTTAGGAGATATCCATTTTTGTTTATGCAAAAAAGAGAGAACTACAACAACACCCACTACGATTAAAAAAAGATTTAAAACCGTATAGACCACACTACTACTAACAGACTGTTGATATAGTGATAATTGCATTAAAGAGACTAAAGAGTCATGATAAAAGCCGGTATTTCCTCCATAATAGAGTGAGTTGGACGCTATTAGTTTGGTAACAGGAGTATAAATAAACAAAGCTAAAAGAATAGAGAAAACAGAAGCCACTATGATATTTGTCTTCAGTTTATATTGTGTCGGTTTCAATATGGACAACAAGAAAACAACACAGATTTCTGCTATAAAGAAATTGATCATAACAAAAATCGAGAGTACGCTAAAGAATGAAAAAGAGAACATCTTGATCAGGTCCTTTGGATCAGCATCTCTCACATACGACAATAAATAGTAGAGTGATCCCATTTGGAAACCCAGTGAGAGACCATAACCTCTGGCTTGACTGAAAAAGTCTAACAAAAAGGGATTAACCAAAAGAATAATAAAACTAAAAAATGCAATCGGTTCCGAGCAAAATTTTCGACAAATTTTATACGCAAAGAAAATATACAAAATGGAAGCCAAAACATTGGGAATCCGGGCAACAAATGCAGTATGGGGTAAAAAAGCGTAGAAGAGTTTGATCAAAAGTGTATTCAAAAGGTGATGATTGGCATCACAGGGTTGGTATCGAAATATATTTAAGATGGTTCGGGGTACAAAATCTCTCAATGTCCAGGACTCATCAAAAGTAATATCCAGAAGAATAGCCCTTACTAAAACATAAGCAAAAATCAAACAACCCACCGCAAAATAAAGATAGGTTATACCTGATCGTTGATTGAGATTTAGTTTTTTCATTTAACTGCAAATTCTAAGTTTAGTTTGCAAAATTACTCTATTTTTTTATACTTCCACATAAAAACAAATCTATGTGATCTGACTTTTAGATTTCTCACTCTAATTTTAAATATTTTTTTTGAAAAAATACATTTTATTGAGTAAATTTAGCATCAGAATAATGACAATTTACTAAAATTTTATGCATATTTTCACATAAAAAATTAACTTTTTAACAAATTAAATTACATCAAACTCAAGAAATACCGCATAACCTATTGAAAATCAATTTAAATAAAAAATTTGTTAAAATTGAGATTTCTATTGTTTATTTCAAAAAAAGAGATTATATTTGAACATTCAATTATTATTAACCAATTCCAACTACTATGAAAAAGATTTACAATTTACCCGGATTAGTGAAAAGATGCTTTCTGCTCACACTTTTAGCCTCTGTTATGACGATCTCGTATGGTCAAACTGTANACCAAAAATCCTATGATGAAACTCAAGGTTCATCAGTAGCTACACCTAGTCTAACTGAAAATATGAGCTTAAAACATGGCTTTAAACTCATATTCGATGTGGGATACCAATACCAACTGGAGTCCTTTATTGCAGACGTCAATCGTATTAAATTCAATGTTGTAGGGAATTATCAATTCAATCCTTATGTATCTGCCGG
>JGI24712J26585_10000949_pt1 | contig 24969 bp, 36 predicted proteins | sample BioPla3DNA2_FD_26585 | JGI IMG/M metagenome (IMG submission 26585)
GAGGAGACGGTAAAGTGGGTGCTCCACAGCCTTCTCTTTGCCGCCGTCGCTGGTGTACTTGTACATGTGCAGTGGCAGACCTGCGACGGCCTCCGATAAGATACGGACGCAGCTGTAAACTGCTGTCATCTGCATGGCGCTGCGCTCGTTTACGTTCTTTCCCGCACTGCTGCCACCCATGAAGAAGCTGTAGCTGGCTCCTGCGGTTCGGTTCGTAGGTTTATCCCTCGTATTGAAAATCCCGGGGAAAATTCGCATATGTTGTCATCTCCTTAAATGAAAAGAAGCCCGCGACTGTCGTAAACAGACTCGCTGCTCCCTTGATGTCGGATCGCTCGGTCGAGCGCCATAATCGTGGCGACCGCTCCGTCAATTCGCTCGGTGCTCTTTTCCTTGTCGGGCTTGATGTTCCCAGCAGGATCGGTGCGGATGTAAATGTTGTCCATCATCCAGCGCAGAGGGGCGTTTCCGCCATGCGCGATGCGACCCTCCAGTACCAGCTTCATCAGCTCTTTGCTGGGTGGAGACATGTCCTTGAAACCTTGGCCGAATGGCACGATGGTGAATCCGTCGTCATCGAGGTTTTGACTCATTTGAACAGCGCCCCATCGGTCATAGGCTATTTCTTTAATGTTGTACTTCCTACCGAGTTCTTCGATGAAGTTCTCTATAAAACCATAATGAATTACGTTCCCCTCGGTGGTCATGATGCTGCCTTTGGCCTGCCACACATCGTAGGGCACGTGATCACGCCGGACGCGAAGCGCCAGCGTATCCTCCGGCACCCAAAAGTACGGCAGTATGATGTACGTACCTTCGGGATCGTCCGGTGGGAAGACCAGTACGAAGGCCGTAATATCCGTACTGGACGAAAGGTCGAGGCCCGCGTAGCATTCCCTGCCTATGAGGGCTTCGGAATCCACAGGTGCATCGCATTTGTCCCATGCGTCCATCGGCATCCAGCGGACGCTCTGCTTCACCCACTGGTTCAAGCGCAGCTGGCGGAAGAGATTTTCCTCTGCCGGATTATCTTTGGCGCTGTTATATGCTGCTCGAAGCTTTTCCACATCAACAGTTACGTCCAATGACGGGTTTGCCTTGTACCAGTTGGCTTCATCTGCCCAGTCATCGTCATCGTTTATGCCATACACGACTGGATAAAATGTGGGATCATATTTTCGCCCTTCGAGTATATCCTTGGCCTTGGAATGTATCTCCCAGCATATGCTGTTCCGGTCGGTGCCTGCCGTCGTAATCAAAAAGAAAAGCGGCTGCTTACGGGCATCGCCGGAGCCGTGTGTCATAACATCGTACAGTCGTCGATCTGGCTGCGCATGCAATTCGTCGAACACTACACCATGGACGTTTAGACCGTGCTTGGTAAAACTCTCCGCCGACAACACCTGATAGAAACTGTTCAGGGGCGTGTACACTAAACGCTTCTGGGATAGCACCGGCTTGATCCTCTTTTTGAGTGCGGGGCATTGTTCGACCATCTGGCAGGCGACGTCAAATACAATCGACGCCTGCTGTCGGTCGGCTGCGCAGCCATAAACCTCTGCGCCCCATTCACCGTCTCCGGCCAATAAATAAAGAGCGACCGCCGCAGCGAGTTCGCTCTTTCCTTGCTTTTTCGGTATTTCGATGTATGCGGTGTTATACTGCCTGTACCCGTTTTCCTTTACGGTGCCGAATACATCTCTAATGATGGTTTCCTGCCACGGCAGCAAATTGAACGGCTGGCCGTGCCATTCACCCTTGGTATGCTTGAGGGCATTGATAAAAGCGACAGCACGGTCTGCGAGGGAGGGATTTGTAATGATTTTCTTTTCGGGTACTATAATCTGTCCAGTGTCCACAGATTTCCTCCTCGCTGCAAAAAACGACAGCGCCCTGCGCTGCCGCTGTCATATTGTTATCTGCGTTTTCGTTTTAGTGTGACCTCCTCACCGATGATCTGCAATGCTTCATCGTAGCTTTGGGCTTCGAAGACGCGGTCGCGCAGGTTGTTGAAGTCTGTATATCTGCGCTGCTTTCTCATGAGCTTACTGACCTCACCAAGTATCCAGTAGATGTTACCGCTGTGACCACAGGGGTCGTATTCGATAACGGGCTTTTCATTCTTCATGGCTGCCCCCTTAGTATTCGTCCGCGTACAGGACTGTTGTGACCTGTGGGTTTGCAAGTGCATCATCGGTGATGATGTACACGCGGCCGCGCTGCGTGTTGTACGCGCCCATAACGCGACCGCCTTTTTTCTTCGCCTGCTCATTGAGCTTGCAGTCCTCCTCGCAGAGGATACCCCAGTCATCCGTGAGGAAGCGGTGGATGATATGTCCGATCGCACCTGCGAAATGCTTGTCCGCATCCATGTCGGCTGCGATGCCTGCGGTCATGTAGAACTCGATTCTCTTTTCCATACCGCGCCTCCTTAGTTGAAGTCTTTCAAGAGTATTGCCAGTGCGAACTCGGTGTCTTCGTCCACGGCCTCGACATCCCAGCCGCGATCGTAGTTGCATACGATTTCGCCGCCGCGCTTGATCATCAGCTTGCTGATTCTGCCGCCGTCGATGCCGAACTGGCTGCCTTCTTCGTAATGCTTTACCCAGTAGCGATAGCCCTTGCCGCCGATAAGGATTGATCCTTCTTTCCACATAACCGATACCTCCTTACCACTCGAAGCCTGCGAAGGTTACGAGCTCACGCGCTGCATTCATCGCTCTCTTGGGGCTTGTGTAGTCGCGGATGAATTTCGGATCGTCGCGTCCGTTGCGTCTTACCGCTGCCAGCACCGCTGTTCCACAGAGCATCATGCGAATTTCAAGCGTGTCCTGCTGCTTGCCATGCCATGCGACATCCACCTCGCGTGCCCACTCTCTGTGGTACACGGTGTTCTGGGTATCGGTGGTCTTGGCTGCTTCGGTGAAGCCGTTCTTTGTGATCAGCTCCATGAAGTCTTTCTGTGCTTTTTCCAGTGTCATGACCGCCACCTCACATTCTCTCGATGGTGACGCTGTCATCCTGCGGATTCCATTTCACCGTGTATCGGGTTTCCTTACCGCTCTTATCGCGGGTGATCACTCTGATGTCACCCTCGTATGCGCGGTACATTCTGCTGATCCGCTCGCCTGCGGGAAGCTGCGCCTTGATCTGCTTTTCGTGTTTCTCTGTCATGGTAGTGACCTCCTTGTTTTTAGGGTAGGACAATTAAGCCAGAAAGAATAAGGAAAAGCCAGCCTAAACGCCAAGAATTAGCATGGTAGACACATTTGTTTTCTTACCGTCCCGTATTAACTGGATTTGTTCGCAGCCGGTAAACTTAATATACCGCTTCACGATAACATCTGCGTATTTGGGGTCCAGCTCCATTGTGTAGCAACGGCGCTTCAGCTGCTCGCAGGTGATCAACGTACTGCCGCTGCCGCCGAAGGTGTCCAGCACAATATCGCCCTGTCGGCTGCTGTTCTTGATCAGCCGGGCCAGCAGCTTAAGGGGTTTCATTGTGGGGTGTTCTGTATTCCGGGCGGGCTTGTCTTCGTCTATGACCGTGGTCGAGGTTTTGTCGGAAAGCATGTCGCGCAGGAGGTTGCGCATCTCTTCTTTTTTCATCTTATTGATATCGATGTGTTTATCCTCGATCACAGTCGCTTGCGTCCGGTCGTCCTTGAAGTAGTGCTGGGCACCCTCCGTCCAGCCGTAGATGCAGGCTTCGTGCTTCCACTGGTAGTCTTGGTGCCCGATGGTGAAGCTGTTCTTGTTCCAGATCAGCATCTGACGTACTTTGCCGAGAGCTGCGTTGCAGCAGGTTCGGAATGCTCCGCCTTCGGTCTCGGCATGCCAAATGTAGAAGGCCGCGCCGGGCTTCATATTTTCCCGCATCCGACTGAATGCTGCCGTGAGGAATTTGCAAAACTCCGTCTCCGGCATGTTGTCGTTCTGGATCGTAAGTCCGTTGCTGCCTTCATAGGCTACGTTATAAGGGGGATCCGTTACGCACAAATCTGCTACGGCTCCGTCCATGAGGGAGTCGACATCCTTTTCGTCGGTGCTGTCGCCGCAATACAGGACATGGTCACCAAGCAGCCAGCGGTCTCCGTTCTGGGTAAATGGGGCTTGCCCTTCGACAGCCACGTCCGGTGGATCATCTTCCTTGATCTCCGACTGGTCATCGAACAGATCGCTCATTTCCGAAACGTCAAAGCCAGTGATGGTAGCATCGTATCCGCCATCGTTCAAATCCTTGAGGAGCGCGGTCAGGAGCGGAATGTCCCAATCGCCGCTGATCTTATTCAGCGCCACATTCAGAGCTTTTTCCTTTTGTTCGTCGAGGTCAAGGATGACACAGTCTACCTCGGTATAGCCGAGATGCTGCAGCACCTTCAATCGCTGATGCCCTCCGACGACCACTCCTGTGCGCTGGTTCCACAGGATCGGCTCCACATAGCCGAATTCTTCTACGCTGCGTTTCAGCTTTTCAAATTCGGGATCTCCCGGCTGCAGGTCTTTCCGGGGGTTGTACTTGGCCGGTTTCAAGTCTTTGACCGGCACTTTCCGTATTTCCATTACACCAAGCCCCATTCTGCGAATTTCTCGAAACCACCGACCATTTCGATGTAGGCACGGGCGATCTCCACGATCTCCGCGTAAGGCTTGCCGTCCACGGATTCGTCTCCAATGGCGCAGGACAGCTCGATGGTCTCTCCGGTAATCTGTGCCTTGAGCCATGCATAGATGTTTACGCTCACATCGGCCTTGCTGAGGTCTTTGCCGTGAAGGCCTCCGCCTGTAACGGAGTCTGCCATATCCGAGCCCAGCTTTCGGTTCGTTGCGCCGGTATCCACGTTGGTGCCGCCCGTCCAGTAGCCCAAGGGGTTGACGATGGCATTCGGGAAGAAGTGCAGGATGCTCTTGCGCTTTGCATTGCTCTGGCAGACAATGAGATCAAGACCGTCAATGATGTATTTTCCGTCCGTGGGGAATACCGAATACAGATCTCTTGCGATGTCCGCCAGCATGTACTGCTCGACCGTGACGGGCGCGCCCTTGAAGATACCATTATCTCCACAGCGCAATCCGTCCTGCTGATTCCCGGAGAGGATAGGATCCTGCCGCACCTCATGGTAATTGAGGACGACGCCTTCTCCGGCGATACGCTGCACGGCCTGTCGAATGTCTTCCACGGAAAGGTGGACGGAAGTCTCTGCGATCACATGGCACATGCCGTGTCCGATGAGCACCTCCACGGCGATCTTCGGGTTCTTTTCCTGCGTGTATGCCAAATCCACAAGCGCGCCTGCGATACGATCTGCGATCTTGTCCGGGTGCGCGGGGTTTACTTTTTCAAACATGTTATTCATCCTCCAGTAAGTAGTTTTCATATGGAATACCCATGTATTCCAGCACCTCACGCATACCAAGGCCGCCTTTGTCCCACGGCTTCATGCAGTACCGCCATAACTGCGGGTGAGTCTTTTGCAGCTGCTGGAAGCGGTTTGGGGTCTTGTCCAAATGGACACCGAACATGCAAAAGACGCATCCGGTGCGGGCATACCCCATGTCGTACACCTTGCAGTACGGGATGTCGAATTTGTGGATGTATTCCCAAATATCACTGTCCGTCCAGAAGCTCAGAGGTGCCGAGGTCGCCTTCTTATTATCGAAGGCATTGCAGCCGTATTTGAGCCATGTGCTGGTTCGCAGAGAGGATTCCGCTGCCATCGTGCCTACGATCGGAACACGGCCGGTTTCTTTGGCGTATTTGTTTATGGGCTTTTTCTTCATTTCCTTACAACAGCCCGCACCAATATCGAATGGCGCGTTAAGCATGAATTTCCATTGCTCAGATATTTTGAAGCGAGTCGGTGTTCCGTTTAGATTGATTCCGTAAAAGGCTTTTTGAATTGCGCCGCTGCTGTTGCCACGAATGCGGTGAATCCACTCTGCCTGCTCCTTTGAGATGCAGGGATAGCCGCACTTTTCAATGACCTTTTTGAATGTCAGTTCCGGCTTGACCCATACGACATTTTCTTTGGTTTTCACGAATTCCCGTATTTCGGGGAACTCCAGCCCCGTATCGCTGAACACCGCAACAATATTCGGATACAGCTTACGGCAAATGTCCAGCAGAACGGTGCTGTCTTTACCACCGCTGAAGGAGACATATACGCCGTCTTCACCCCAGTAGGAAACCCAGTCACGAATCCGGCGCTCTGTCATGCGGATCTTGATCTCCAGCGGGAGTGACTGCATCTGGCGAAGATCAGCAAGCGTGTGGCGGTTATTACTGTTCGGCATTGGCAATCACTCTTTCAGCCTTCTGACCTGTGAACTGCTCCCAGCGTTTCACCGCAAGGTCACAGTATTCGGGACTGCGCTCCATTGCATAACAGACGCGCTCCGCCTGCTCGCATGCAATGATGGTGGTACCGCTGCCGCTGAACGGTTCAACGACAATGTCGCCACGATCGGAGTGCATTTTGATGCAGCGCCAGGGCAGCTCCACGGGGAACATGGCCGGGTGCTCCTTGTTTGCACGAACTGTGTTCATCTCCCAGATGCCTGCATAGCCCCAGTTCTTCCGTTCCTCCTTGGTCAGTCGCTTCACGAATTTGTATGCGTGACCGGCGAAGGCCGACAGCCACATGTACTCCTGATCGTTGTACTCCACATCGCCGTTGCGGCTGAATGCACTGATGTATTCGTACTGCTGCACGGGCTTGTTGGTTACAAGGTGGTAAGGGCCGACACCATAGTTCATGCCTTGTTTCTTCCAAATCCGAATCCAGATCGGACGGAAACCGCATTTTCTGAACATGTCTACCGAATACACGCTGGTGGGCTCGATGAACTGTGTGCCGGTGGAGTAGAGGTCGCCAAGGTTCCAACAGACAATCCCCGCGTACTTGGTGAGATTTTCAATCACGGGGCGCATGGTATCAAACCACGGCTCGATGCCCTTGGTTTCGTAATCCTTGCCTACGCCGTAGGGAGGCGAGGTCACACTCATCTGCGCTCTGTTGCCGTTCATGAGCTTTGCGAAATCTGCGCTGCTGGTGCTGTCACCGCACATGAGCCGGTGGACGCCCAGCTTCCAGATGTCGCCGGTCCTTGTGATCGCGCCTTTGGCCTTGATCTCTTTGTGTTCTTCATCCACATCGAAATCATCCTGCACCGCTTCCTTGGAGTAAAAGGCGTTCATGAGTTCATCGATTTCCGCTGCTTCAAAACCTGTGAGGGTAACATCGAATTCACTGCCGTCCAGCTCCGTGAGTAAGGCTGCCAGCTTATCCTTATCCCATTCACCTTGGATTTTGTTCAGCGCAACATTGAGCGCCTTCTCCCGTTTTTCATCCAGCTCCACAATGACGCAGTCGACCTCAGTGTGTCCGAGATCCTTCAGCACCTGCAGTCGCTGGTGGCCACCGACCACATTGCCAGTGGTCTTGTTCCAAATTACGGGTTCCACATAACCAAACTCGGTTATGCTGCGCTTGAGCTTTTCGTATTCCGCATCGCCGGGTTTCAACTGCTTTCGGGGATTGTATGCCGCTGCCTTCAGCTTATCTACGGATACCTGTTGAATGTTCATTTCGTTCCTCCTGTTCGGTATTCCTCGAAGCGTGTGCACTTGCGGAATACAAATTTGTTATTGACCCACCGCTGCAGCTGCTTGATTTCAGCCGGGGCATTGGGTTTGTCGTACACCATGACATAGGGGTCATATCCTAAATCGCGTACTGTATAGATGCGGTTCAGGTTTTCTTCCATCGTAGAATTAAAATTGACGAGGATATATACGACCTTGGTGCTGGATGCTTTGCGGCGGTATGACGCTGCAAAGCGTCGGAAGTATTCCGTCAGGTCCTGCTGCGGATTGTCCCATGCAAAGTGAATGCGCTTAACGCGCATTCTGCCGAGTTTGTCTGCGATTTCCTCATTGGTGAGGCGAATATCGAAGCCTTGGTTGATGTTCACCACCGCGCGGCTGTCGATCAACTGATCCAGCAGTTCCATACGGTCTTTGCATGCCAGCAAATTGGGATCGAGCAGTTCGATGTTCGGCTGCCCGCTCCAGAACTCTGACAGGTCAGCGACTTTCTGACTTCGTAAGCCTTCTTTGTCGCCAACAATGCAAAACGCGCAGTGCCGAGGGCAACCACGCGTCAGAAATCCGTATGCTGTATCTTCGATGCCGTATAGCGAGTAGTCAGGCATAATGTTTTCCACCGCATCCGGCAGTCTGTTTTCCAGACCATACCCGGTGCCGCCCTTGATGACCTGTGTCGCGTTCGGGACGAAGTCGATGTCTTTGCTATAGGTGTCATCAAACACCTTCGACTGGTAAACGATATCATAGTGGCGATCGTGGTTGTACCATTCCACGCGATCGCCCTGTGCTTTGTGGTATGCTGCCAGCTTCATAAGGCAGAGGTTGGGAAAGTTGTGACTGTCCACATCGATGAGTCCTATATTCATCTGCGCCTCCACTATCCCAGCAACCGTTCCATGAGATCGTCATTGGGATTGCTGTTGCCGATGGGCGTTTCGCAGTTATCCTTTACGATCTGGTATATCTGCATCCAGTACAGGTTTGCCTGCTTCGAGGACTGCAGGGCCATATTGAAGTACGGACTTGCTATCGGCATCTGGGTGGTGGGGTGCTTTGCCAGCAGACCGTACTGGTTGATGCCTTCCTGACATTGGATCGTGCGCTGCATGTACAGAGCGTATTGTTCGATCAGGTCTTTGTTGACGTACTGATCGCAGCCTCGCTCTTTGAGCCACTTCCATGTGTTTTCATAGACCTGCTGCGCAATGTTCTGCTGACTGTTCTTCGTGGTCTGCGTCAGCCATTCGGAAACAGGAGGCATGTCTTCACCGTGCAGGGCGCTATCCTGTACGCTGAATTGCAGCTTGGTCAGCGGGGCTTTGCCGGGGTTACCGTCTATGATTTTTTCTGACAGGGCTTTTTTCTTTCGTCCGGCTCCGGGCCGGGCACCACCGTGTCCGTTGGCCATGTGCGCCACCTCCTTTGATTTCTATACTTGATTTACCGAAAAACTTGATTTCGGGGGTATATGGTCTCTTGATTTCCCGATTTTTTGTAAATGACCCCGCGCCGTTCCCACGGAGGGCATCAGCTGGAGATTTGCCCCGCCCTACCCGGTCAGGGGTGCCGGTCTCCCATCTCGATGTGCATCTTGTTATGACAGGATCGGCAAAGGCTCATGAGGTTTCCCGTTGCGTGCGTCCCACCTCGGGAGATTGGGAGCTTGTGGTGCACCTCTTCGGCTGGGGTCATCCTGCCTTCGGCATAGCACCTCTCGCAGTAGGGATGGGCCTTGAAGTATTTGTCCCGGATCCGCTTCCACTCACGACCGTATTTCTTTTTCACGTCTGGGGCCCGCTCGTACTTGTCGTACTGCTGCCGGGCCAGTGCGCGGTGCTTCTCGCAGTATTGTTGGTCTGTCAGCTCCGGGCAGCCGGGGTAAGCGCAGGGGCGCTTCGGTTTCGTTGGCATAGCTCACTTCTTCTTTCTGCGGTGGAAGATCTCCCGCAGCTTGAAGCGGATGATGTACCACATCTGTTCGCGGTACGTTACTTTCCTGTAGGGCACGGGGGGTTCCTTCTTTCGTGTGGGTATAGCAAAGGCCCCGGCGGATTGCTCCGTCGAGGCCCGTTCTGTTTTTCTTTCTATTGTAATACTATCACAAGAGGCAACTATCTTTCTATATATTTTACTATCCTACATTGCGCGACTTTCAAATCCTTTGAGGGCTCGGTCGTGCAGCTTGTATGTGTAGGGGACGCTTAATCCGAGGTTGCTTGCGATCTGCTCCCACGACATGAAGCATAGGTAGCGCATTTCCAGTATTGCCTTGTAATCCTCTGCGGGCACCATTTCCAGCTTGCTGCGCATTTCGCCCTTCAGATCCACGAGCGCATCGATGTCACGGTTGATCTCCGCCTGCAGGTCTACGATTTTGTCCACGATGTCCGCCATCTTCGATGTGGCCTTATTGGGACTGTGGGGCATGCCGGTGAGAACGGAGGTCGCGCTGGTGGCCAGTGTGTTCAGGGCTTCCAGCTGTTTTATCTTGGTGTTGATGCGGGCGTCCAAATATCTGGCTTGTGACAAATACTCTTTAGCTGTCATTGGCATTTCTCCTTCCTGAGCTGGTTGAGTATGGCTTTTCCGTCTGCTTTCGTAAGTACCATGAACCACTGTGACAGGAAGAACCGCTCTATCTCGCGCAGCGTGGGCTCGTAGTATGTTTCGCGGTAATCCTGCACAGCCCGGAGAATGATGGCGTTTGCCAATTCCTCGTATGCGTTAATCATGGCATGCCGCCTTCAAGCAGCGCTCGCTGTGGTAACGGCGGATAAGGTCAAACTTGCCGCGGAGTATCAGCGATACCAGCGCCTTTGCGCTATCCATGTTCGCTTCGGTTCTTTCCTTGTAGAAGGGACACTGCTTTTTGGGAAACTCGGTGTCTTCGAGGCAGGTGCAGTATCCGTCTTTATTTGCGAAGCAGTCGCAGTACTGCTGCGAGCAGCATTTTGTGAGAAATTCGTATTTCATGGGTTAGTCCTCCAATTCAGATATGATGGTTTTTACATCCTCTACGCTGCGGACGACCGCTGCCGTGCCACCGGCTTTGCGGATCTGCTCGATGGTCACGGCCTGCAGCTTGGTCGGCTGGTTTTTTCCGACCTTGGCTTCCAGAGCGATGAAGTGACCACGGTGGCAGACGATAATATCCGGGATGCCTGCGGTGCCGTATTGTCCGCCGTGTTCTTTCCACGCGAAGGTGTCCGGCACAGAGGCAAGGTATTTCTTTATTGCGGTGATGAGTTCTGCTTCTTTCACGGTGCATTCCTTCCCGTTACTTGTTACCCTGTAACCGTCATTTGTAGAGGTATTCGTCTTTTTACGCGCACACGCGCACGCGCATGCGCACACGAGGGGGGATTGCTTTCTCCTGCGTAGCTCTATTTATTTAGGGTACAAGGTAACAAGTAACATTTTGTGCTTTATTTTAAGGGCTCAATTTCTGTGGTTATGAATCCCGACACATCACACCTTGCGGACAGTGCCACGAAGTCGATGATCCAGCACTTGACGCTGTTGGGGCCGATCCTCTTCTGCGCGTTGGACTGGATCAGCAGGTCGGAATGCAGCAGCTGCTTCTTGAACTGCTGGTACGGCAGGACTTCGCCCAGAATGGCGTAGTCTTTGCGGTACTTGGTGTATTTGTCGTACACCTGTGTGAGCCGGATGTACAGGGTGTTGCCGTCTTCGGACAGCGTATAATCCGTCTGGGGATCAAGCTGCATCCTTGCCATGATCTCGAAGGTCTGCTCGATGATGCTCTGGTTGTGGGTGCCGCCGTCCAGCATATAGTCTTTGGCTGCCATCTCCATGTATCTGACGCAGGCGTCGAAGCTGTACGGGAAAACATCGTCCCACGCGAAATGGTATTCAGCGCACAAGGCTTCTGTGAGCTTCAGCCCGGCGTAGCAGCAGGCAAGATTATTGATGATGCGGTTATCCATGTCGGGAAGGAACTTGCCGACGCCTTCTTCGTACCATGCATTGACTATCTCCGGTTCCGTCTTCAGCGCCACCTGCAGCAGCGTCCGGCCAAGGTTACGGATGGCCGTCTCGCTCCGGCAGATACGGTTGAACACCTGACGGCACTCCGGTTTGCGGATGTCCTTTTTAGAAAACAGCAGCTCGATGCCTCTGTCCCGGATCGCGGTCTCTTCGGCGGATTCCTCACCGGCGACCACGAGCGGGGCCCGCAGGTCATAGTAGACCACGCTCTGATCTGCTCTGCCGCGCTCACCCTTGTGTCCGTCGTAGCTATCACGAAAATGGTTATACAGAGCGTTGATGCGCAGTTTGTCCATCTTCGACGGCTTGAACTCATCCAGCGGCTGCGGAATGAGGGCGGAGGATGCGGATTCTTTCATCAGCGTAAATGCGGTGACCTGCGTCGATGCGCTCACTCTGTTCGTCGAGAATACCGGCAGGATCACCCGCTCCATGGTCGTGGACTTTCCGCTGCCCGCTTCACCGATCAGGAACAGATGCGGGTACTTCTTTCCGGCTCGGTTCAGGTAGTCCTTCAGGAAGCAGCCTGCCGTCCATGCCAGAATGGGCACGGCCTTCTGTGGCTCGGTATAGGTGAGCAGGTCACGACACAGGGGCTTGACCAAATCCACCGGAAGAATGTCTGCGTCGAGGATGTCGCTGCGGATGCTTGCATACTTGGTCAGCTGCACGATGTCTTCGACGCTCTTGCCGTCTGCGTCAACGGTCTGCTTCGTGGATACAAATACCTGCTTGCCGTTGTGCTCATAGATGCCGACTGCCTTGACACCGGTCTTCATCGGCCAGTCCAGCTCGGAGAGGTAGAACTTGAAAAGCTCCAGATCACCGTCGCCGCCGAAATAGGCCAGCGCAATGGTCTTTCCGTTCAAGAGGGTCTTGAACCGCTGGGTGTTGGCGAAGTCTGTGGTCATGAGGGTCAGGCGGAAGGTTTCATCCCGCGTGGTCACGAAGTCTGCGGTGAGCTGGGTTTCCTCGTCGCTCACGATCATTTCCACCGGCTGCACAAGGAAGTTGGTGATTGGGTAAACCGCGTCACCCTTCTGCCGGAAATACTGGCCTTCGTATTCAAAGATGGGCGACTTGCTCCGGGGCGAGTACACTTCGTCGGTGTTCTCGATGGCCTTGTCCAGCGTCTCTTCACCGTAGGTGCTGCCGCTGGCATGGTGCTTTTCGTCCCACTTTTCACGGAATAGGCCGGACTGACGGAACATGCGATCCATCTGCTCACGGTCTTTGCCGCTCCAGAATGCCAGCTTCATGCAAAGCGCGAGGTCAGCTTCGGACTGGCTGGGGTAGCTGTCCTTCCAGTTTCCAGCCCACAGAGCGGAGAAAGCCTCACCGTTTCCAGCGCTGCTGGCCCGTTCAATGATCTCTTCATCTGTCAGCTTTTCGGAGGAGCGGGCCTTCTTGGCCTTCTTTTTCTTTCCCTTTGGCTTCTTCTGCTTCTCAATGTAAGTTGCATGAATCCACTGGAGGGTGTCCGGCTCCGCCTGCTGGATGGTGGGCGTTGCATCCGACAGCGTCTTTTCGGTGACGGTGAAGTACCGGACGGAGTCATACATCTCCACGCCGGTCTCAGTGTTCTTCGAGGCTCCGGCAGGCTTTTCGCCACGGAACCACAGGTGAACACCATCGCCGGAGGGAGAAAATTCAGCATAGGTTTTCTGCTTTGCAAGGATGGCCGTGGCCACTTCGTTGAAGGTACCAGCCTCAGGGTCGTAGCAGTGATCGATGTCGACACCGACGAAACCGTCTTCCTTCGTAAACATGAAGCCGATCCCAGTGAAGCCATACTTCTCGACTGCGTCAATCGCTGTCTGGTAGTCCGTCCACGTGCTGGGGTCATTGGACTTGGCGCTCTTGCCGGTTACAGGATTGATGGGCATCTTCTTCGGCTTCTCTCCGGTCTCATCCGGGATCAGACGATAGTTGACCCAACGGCACATCTGCTTTAATTCTTGAGGAAATGCCATCACGGTACCTCCTTGAGGTTGCTATCAAAATAGCGGATCGTTTTCTTGAGGCGCTTTGCCTCTACGACCTCTCGCTCCATGCCGGGGGAAAGCTGCTCACCGAACACCCACACTTCGTGGCAGAGGTTCAGGAGGGCAAGGCCGAACATGGTGCCGAGGGTTCTCTGATGGGGGTCGTTATCGTCCAGCATGGCCGGGTACAGGAGGTGGGAGGCCACCGGCATGTACCCGCGCTGGATCGCGTACTGGCAGTATCGGATAGCGTTGGCAGTGTTCTGCTCAATGTCTCCGGCGTACCGGGAGGCCACATACACCCGCTTGCGGGTCTTGGCATCATGCTCGGTCTGCCACTGTGCTTTCCGCTCCTGCCGGTATTCTCTCATCATGTTGCTCATGGCGGCTCCGGCAGTAGGGTCGCTATAGCCTTCGTTGTTTTTGTAGGTCATTCCAATTCACCGTATCTCTTTCCCACGGAGACCTCCGCGACGAGCGGCATGAAGTTCGGAAGGGGCGGCGGGGTTTCCATGCAGGTTTTAATGAGCTCCATGGCCTCTTCCACTTGGGTCTCTTTGACGAGGAATACCAAGCTGTCATGCACGGTGAGGATGGGGCGAATGTCTTTGTGATTGCGCATCTCTTTGACCAGCAGGCCCATGGCGTATTTCAGGCAATCCGCGCCGAGGCCCTGCACCGGGGTATTGATCGCCATGCGCTCTGCGGAGCTGCGGTCACGTCTGCTTTCCGAGCGGATGCCGGGTAGGTAGCGCCTGCGGCCCATAGCCGTCTCGACGTACAGGCAGTCGGCGGCTGCATTTTTCTGCGAAATCTGCCATGCGGCCATGTCGGTGTACTTGTGCAGGATCCCGTCAATGTAGCTGTCGCACTCTTCCTTGGTCAGGGTGATCCCAGCGTTGGTGTACAGGTTCCGGGCAAGGCCCGCTCCGGCGATGCCGTACATGATACCGAACATCGTGCTCTTGGCGACGGTTCTGCGGTGCTTGTACTGCGGGTTGCTATGGTCTCCGGCTTCTTCGAGGCTAATGCCGTAGACGGCAGAGGTCGTAATGGCATGGACATCCACGCCGTTGCGGTAGGCATCCAACAGCACCCGGTCATTGGAGAGGTAGGCGCAAAGCCGGATTTCCGCTTGCGAGTAGTCCGCCTCAATGAGCTTCCAGCCGTCCGGGGCTGTTATGAAGTTGCGTACACCGATGGGATCCTGCCCCGGCTGCGGGCTGTTCTGCATATTGGGATTGCGGGAGGCAAAACGCCCGGTCTCGGTCGCCAGCGGCATGAGGTCAGGATGGATGCAGCCGGTGGCGGCGTTGACGAAGTTCAGGTATCCGTCGAGATAGGTGCTCATGAGCTTTTGCCATTTCCGGTACTCCAGCACGAGGTCAAAGAGCGGTACGGTCTCCGGCTGGTGCTCGGTGCAGTATTCCTTCAGGCGGATCATGGCTTCATCGTCCACGGAGGGCAGGAACTTCTCGGTCTGCTTCAGGACGGGGAGCTTCTTCGTCTTGTAAAGGTAATTCTTGAATGCACCAGTGCTGCAGTTGGAGCCGATCTCCACGTCACCAATCAGCTGCTGGATTTCACTTGCCAGCCGGGCGATCTCTTGCTCAGCATGCTGCTTGGCTGCCTTCATGGCGGGGACGTCCATCGGGACGCCGTTATACTTCATGATGCCGACGTACACGGCTGCCGGGGATTCCAACAGCTCAGTCACGGTTCTGTGGCCCGGCAGGTACTTGTCAAACCACGAATTGAACTTGTGATAGAGCTGGAGGGTGTAATCGGAGTCTGCGCAGGCGTAGCGTATGGTCTCGTATTCCTGCGGGATCATTTCGTCGAACATCCGGCCTGCGGTAACGGTCTCGAAGGAGGGCATGTCCGCGCCGAACAGCGAGGTGGCCAGCAACTTCAGACCGCTGTCATGCAGGTTGCGGAATTCGTAATGGGATTTGAGGGTGAGCTGGCTTGCGGCAATGGTGTCGTAGCAGGGTGCCTGCACGACGATACCTTTGGCGTAAAGGAACATGGCTTCAAACGCGAGATTGTGTGCGACCTTGATCACATCCGTGTTCTCGAAGATTTCGGTCTTCAGGAATGCCCACAGTTCGTCTTGATTCTCTGTGTTGCGTCCGGCGCGGTGGTTCAGCGGAACATAGAAGACATCACCATCCTCGGTTGCGAAGCTGCAGCCGACGATCACGGATTTGTGTGCATCCAGCGCAGCGCGGGGATCGTTCCGCCATTCGTCGGTGGGAGCCGTCTCAAAGTCAAAGGCGACCGGGCTCTTGCCACGGAGCAAAGCCATGATCTCGGTTAGGTCTGTAATACTACGGTAGGTCATTGATTTGCCTCCTACGCTTATTACCAGATAGCAAGCCTGAAGCAGGGAGATTTCCTGCTGATCCGGTACTTCCAATTAAGCTCGTGGGGATTGACCGGTTCATATCCGGCTACCAGCATGGCGTCCTTGAACTGATTGTTTGTCATATAGATGCCGGTGTCGCGTTCAAGGAGATGCTTGATGCCGTAACTGGTGTGGCCATGACAGACATTTTTCCTCGGTATAAGGCTCGTATGAATCCAATTCAGAACCGCGTTCTGTTCCTCTATTCTCATTTGATCAAAAAGCTCGTTATCAAACGGAGACCAAGGATGCCCGTCGACCATATCTGTATATTCGTGCCATCTATCCATAGTTTTTTCCTTTCTGTCATACCCGGAGGGGGGGTGTCCCTCCGGGCACTGTTTTTTACTTCAGGGGTTCGGCTACTTCACCGGTTTTGGGATCCACGGGGACAGCGGGTTCATCCGCCACATCCTCGATATCCACCGTTCTGGCCATGGCCCGGACCTGTGCGCTCATGGAGGCGATGGCCTGCTTTTCGGCAGAGGTCAGGTTGCGGGCAACAGAGAAAGTTGCCTGACTGTAGGCAATGCCGGTACTGTTCTGTGCCTTCTTCAGCGAGAAGCGGGTCACCACGGTATTGGCATGCTTGCCCTTGGCGACAAGGCGGGTGACATACTTAGTGAACTCACTGAGACTGCCGGTGGGCAGGGTCATAATGATCGGGAGGATTTCACCCTCACGCAGGAGGTACAGGCAGCGCTTTTCCTTACAAGCCTTGCTGTTGTTCTCGCCGCTGCCGAACTGGCCCATCGGGCAGCTCTTACAGTCGCGGCACTCACCGGTTTCACGGATGACTCCGATCTTGCCGTCGATACTAGCGCATTCGGGAGGATTGTTGGCTCCGTTGAACTTGTCCTTGAAGTAGGAATTGACCGGATGGTGGTGCAGGATGACAGCGGTGAACTCCTTGACGGTATCAGGACTGTCCGGATCATCGCCGGGCACCTCGAAGCTGATACCGCCACCGGCAGGGATCTTGATGCGCTCGAAGCTGGGGCGCAGGCCGTCGAATTCCTCTGCGAAGAGGTCGTTTAGGTTGATGGGCTCAGTCAGGTAGGTGCTGGCCTCGGTGGTCATGATTTCGTTCTTTTCAGTAGACATATCTGTAATCTCCTTTTCTTATTTCGTAGCTTTGCGTACCTGAATGGTCGCTTCCTCGTAGCTGCCGACCATGCCTTCCAGCCAGCCGGGTAACTCGTCGTCGTTATTGGTCTTTAGCTCTTTCAGCGTTGCGGACAGGGTGTTCGTGGGGATCGTGAACAGGTGCTCAAAGCCGTTTTCCTTCATGGCGGCATAGAGGCGTTCCTTTTCCTCCGGGATCGCGCTCAGATACTCTTTCACGGCCAGCACGAACATGTGGCTGCCACGGTGGAAGCTAGTGCATTCCTGATCTACCATCATCTGGACAAGGCTGCTGGACGCTTCATCGATCTGCCGATTCAGGTCTTTCAGCTGGGCCATGAGATCACTTTTCTGATCCTTCAGGTCGGACAGCCTGTCCGCAAGGGTCAGCATGGAATTATCGTTCATTGGGTTTTCCCTCCAAGAATTGTTTTATAATCGTCGACGACCATCTTGGCGATGTCGCCTTTGTGCTGCAGTGCGGACATGACGTGCTCGTCGATGGTGCCCTTGGCCACTAAGTGAATGTACACGCCACGCTGGGTCTGGCCGATACGACGGATGCGGGCACGGCTCTGCTCGTAGTTGGCGTAGGAGAAATCAAGGCTGTAATATACGGCCACGGTTCCTGCGGTTAGGGTGAGCCCCATGCCGGTGGTGGCCAGTTGGCCGATGAACACCTTGCAGTTCGGGTCCTTCTGAAATGCTTCCACCTGCTCGGTTCGGTTTGTGACGTCGCCCTTGATGATGGCGTGGCCGATATCCTTCTTCCGGAGCATTTTGCTGATTGCATCAATCTCTGGAATGAAGCGGGCAAACACCACGACCTTCTTACCGGAGTCCATGCAGTCATCCACGATGTCCTCCAGCGCCTCCAGTTTTGCAGTTGACACCTGCTGGACGTCACCTCCGTCATCGTTGCGGATATACCCGCCGGTGCACTGCGAGAGGCGAAGCAGCTGGGTAAGCACATTCCGGGTGGTTACTTCTCCGGCGGCGAGCTCGGCATAGCTGTCTTTGCTGATGCCGTCATATATTTTCTGGGCCTTTGGCTCCAGCCGGACCGGGCGTATTTCGTCCACAAACTCCGGGAGCTCTACGGCTTCGTCGATCCTGATCCGGTAGGCAATGGCGTGGGCCTTGCTCACCAGCTCCGCGAGGTGCTTGTATCCGATCACTTGGTGCTGCTGGTACCCGCCCATGACCGCATAGTACGAGCGGAAGGCGTAAAAGCTCTGGCCAAAGATCGAATCGTCGAGGAACTTGTACTGACTGAAAAAGTCCAGCGGGCTGTTGGTTACGGGGGTGCCGGTCAAGATTAGGTTGTAGCTGCTGATCTTGCCGAGGTGGTGGAGGGCTTTGCTGCACTTGGCCTGCGGGTTCTTGATCTTGCTGCTTTCGTCGCAGACGATCATGTCTGGCTTCCAGCGGGTTAGCTCGGTTTCCAGCCTCCAGCAGCTTTCGTAGTTGACTACGATGACCTGCAGGCCGGTGCCGATCATGTTGCGGATCGTGTCGGCCTTCTTTTCACCGGTTCCGTCGAGGACGGCAAGGCAGTACGGGAAGTCCGCAAATTTTCGGAACTCTTCGTCCCACACGTCCACGATGGACTTCGGGGCGACGACCAGCATTTTCAGGGCTTTGTGCTGATAGAACATAGCTCCAGCGACTGCGATAGTCGTGATCGTCTTGCCGGTTCCCATATCCATGAGGAAGGCACAGCCTTTACTTGTCTGCATCGTGATCACCGTCCTTGTGTTTCTCTATCGCCAGCGCCATGTGTAGCTGCCGGTGCTGCCGGTCAGGCATGATGAGTAGGTTTTCGTGCCGGTTGTCATCGGCGTGGCCGTTCATGTGGTGGACGACTTCTCCGGGCTGGAGGGGCCGTCCGAGGTATGCCTCCGCTTCCTGTCGGGCCTTCTTGGAATTGACCTTCCCGCGCTCCGATACACGGCAGTGCGGATTCCGCTCTGCGTTGAGCTTGGTCAGGTGCTTTGCCTTGTGGCCACGGGACAGGGCTGCGAAGTCTACGTTCTGTCGCATCCATTCGTTTCGGTGTTCGGCGCAGCAGAAACAATGGGTAGTAGGGTTTGCTCTTTCAAGCTCCGCGCCGCATAGGGCGCATTGGACTTTCACGGGGCAGCGCCTCCAATCCCAAAGAGCCGAAGGGCGAAATTGTATGCCCGGACTTGGTGCTGGTAAGGTGTGGCCTTGATTGGCATCGGGACGATGGGCTTTTCATCTTTTTCAAGTGCATCGTCAGTTTCCGGGGCGGAAATCAAGTTTTTTTCAAGTTCCACACCCAGCAGGGCCAGCGTGGCTGCGTTCTCTGGTGTGAGCGGTACCAGCCATGCCTTGTCGTCCGGATCATAAAACCTGCCGGGGATTTCCTTAATCGACTCTCTGATCAGGAAGGCATCGTAGATGCGGATGTGATTGCCATCTTTTATTGCGTTCAACGGTTGGCCTCCTTCAGGGTAATGGGTTTTGCAAAGGACATCAGGATTCGTTCCATTGTTTTCTGATCCTCCAGCTGCAGTCCGGGGAGCAGTTTGCGCAGGAGGGCTTCCTGATCTTCGTGTAGGTATCTGCGGCCTATGTACCATCCGTCCGCGACACGGATGCCGCCGTATTTACCTGCCACGGTAAAGATCGGTGCAGAGCAGGTAAGTTCTTCAATGTCCGTCACGATGGTGTTTTTTGAAACACCAAAGCATTCTGCCAGCTCACGATATGTTGCTTGCCGGTAGTCGCTCAGATATTCCAAAATCATTTGGCGACGCTCGATCGCGCTCATTGCTCTGCACCTCCCTTCGTCCTTTGATGTCTTTATGGTAGAGGTCAAAGTACCAGCCTAATTGGTACTTTGAAGAAAAAGTTTTAGAAAAATAAAAAAGGCCGGAGCCCATTGGAATACTCTGATCCCAATGGATGCTCCGGCCTCAGCGGTGGCATTTGCCCCAACGGCCAGTCAGCTGACTGTCATCTTTGGCGTCCCAGCCTCTTATAGGCTACGGACTGTTCGGTTTTACCTGTCAGGAGATCTGCGATGTAAAACCGGTTATTGAATTTTGTGCAGCGCACGGATATTCTCACGGGCGCTTTCCCATCTACGAGGATCTCTGGCCTCCCGCAGTAGGGGCATGTGATAACGCGCTTGAATTCTTCTTGTTTCATCGGTAATTCCTCCATTTTTTTGGAGCGAACTACCAGCCGCTTTGGAAAAAAAGAGACCACCGGGTAGGACTATGCGAGGAGAGGGTGTGGGCCTCTGCCTGCTGTCCAATCCCGGTGATCCTATCTTCACGGTGGTGCTGATGGTCTACTCGAGTTGGTTCGTATTTCTTTATCAAGAGCGTTTACTCTTTATCTCTAAACGGCTACGCTACACGGACGCCTCCGGTGCGCGGCTCGCTGCTATTTTTGATTCCTCGGTATGGAAAATGATGCTAAGCAGATTCTCCACGGGCAAAATCTCATAGTCATTCTTGCCCGGCTTCTTTACGCGGATGGCGAATTTGCCGTCGGTCTCGACGAGCTCGCCAAGACAAATGTGCTTTTCGGGGGTGTAGATCGGATACAGAATCGACATACTTGGTTCCTCCTTTGTGCCGCTCTGCTGGAAGTGTTTTGGAACAAAAGCGCATAAAAATAGCGCGGTGGGGTCGCCCCATCCGCGCCTGAGAAACCGTTTAGGGTGAAACTACTCCCTTGTTTTTCCCAAGCGCGGGGTGATGGATTCAATGCCTGCGAGATCGTGGAACAAAATTTTAGTCACCGTACTTTTCCTCCTTTCAAAAATCGATGGGCAGATCGCCCTTGCTTCTGTTTTATATTATAATACAGGAGCTCGTTTGAATCAAGAAAACGGCATTCCAAAGTTTGTGGGGAAGATCAATTCCTATCTTGTGCAGCCCTACGAATTTGTGCTTTCCTCTAAAAATGTGGTTGACACGATGGTTTTCTTGACATATAATGTCAAAGCTGTGTATGTTGGAGGAAAAGGCCCATAGGGCGTTTCTTCCTCTTTTTTGCCCGTGAAAGCAGTCCGGTTTCGTCTGCCTATACTGCTTCACGGGTCAGTCGCAACTTGCAAATCTCCGCCGTCAGAAACGGAATGGCGCATCCATCGGGAGCGATGGTGGTCTCCATGCTGACTCCGCAGTGCTCGCACTCCATCCAGCCCTTTGTTTCTTCGAGGAACAGCCCGTGGTTGATCTTCCCACACACGGGGCATTTTACATCATACTGTTTCATGCTATCTCCTTTGCTCGACCGTGCTTTATGGCAGGTCGAGTATTTCTATTGTGTAGATATCGCTGAACTGGAACTTCTCTGTCCCCATCTTCAGGTACCGGAAAACCGTATCGATCACGGTCACGGTGCCGGTCACGGCAATGTCGTGGAAGGCGCGGTAGCATTCGATCCTCACCACGGCTCCCTTGGTCAGCTTGGCAAAGATTTCAGAATTGCGCTCCATCTGCTCTTCGGAAATATCATGCCGCTGGACACGGGAGTGCCGTTCCTCCCGGTCGCGCAGAGCCTCTTGCAGACCCTTCATTGCATCGAAGGGCGCAAACTGTTTAGCCCGTTCTGCTGTTGTCATCATAACCAGCTCTGTGTCCTCCTATCATTTCGTTCCGCTCCCGCTGGGTAGCACCCTTCAGATAGTTGGTGCCGCGCAGGACAGCATTTTTTCCATACCTGCCGTTGATCTCCATGACGGCCCGCTCTCTGGCCTTTTCTCGCTCGACCGCATGCCAGTCCGTGAAAAGGTCATAGCCCTCGCAGCCCTCATCGACGACATTCTCGAAGGCAATGGCCAGCCTGCGGATCGGTGTCTCCCTGTCTGCGATCCGGTCGAATATCGGCATGACCGCTTCCTGTAGCAGCGAATTGACTGCCGTGGCGCTGGTGAGCTTTATGCTTCCCTTGCTGCCGGGGATGGTAGCGCGGTAGGTGTATCCGACGTAGATCGAGACCCTCGGCGCAATGACTTTCCGCTTCATGAGCTCATGTGTTCCGTGCAGGATCATTTCCTGCATGACGATCCGAGCCTCTTCGTAACTGTAGTCGCGGGGCAGGATTTGGGAGAAGGACACCGAATGGGTCTTGGCTCGATAGTTCTTAATGTCTTCCATCCGGCAGCTCTCACGGCCCCATGCGTGGTCAATCAGCAGCTCGGCGTCCTTGCCGAAGGTCTTGTACAGGAGCTGCTCCGACGCCTGCGTGATACCGCGCATCGTCCGTATGCCATACTTGGCCAGTCGGGCCATGGTTCCGTCCGCGATCTGCCAGAAATCCGTGAGGGGCTCATGATCCCACAAAGTCTGCCGGAACAGTTCTTCGTCAAGGTAGCCCATGTGGTCTTTGGCATGCTTCGCGGAAATGTCCAGCGCGATCTTGGCGAGGTACAAGTTTGTACCGATGCCCGCTGTCGACGGGATCTGCAGCTTGTCCGCGATCTCGTTCATCAGCGTTTTCGCCAGCAGCTTCGGTGTCATGTGGTAGACATCGAGGTAGTGGGTCACGTCGAGGAAGCTCTCATTGATGCTGTACACGTGGATGTCGTCCGGTGAGAAGTAATTCAGGTAGATGGCGTAGATGTCGGCGGCATAGTCTATGTACAACTGCATACGCGGTGGGGCGATGATGTACTTGATGGTTTTGGGGATTTCTGACAGTCGGCACCGGTTCTTGATGCCAAGGGCCTTCATCCTCGGTGATATTGCAAGACACAGCGCGTTAGGGCCTCTGGTCTCGTCGGCTACGACGAGGCATGTCTCGAAGGGGTTGAGCTGCCGTTCCGCACACTCTACCGATGCGTAAAAGCATTTCATATCGATGACCATGTAGGTGTGTTGCTCTGGCATGCTGGTTCCTCCGTTACTCCAAGTCCTTGAGTACCTTGACCGCTACACCTTGTATGATGCAGTCGGTAACGATGATATCTTCCATTGTGTGATTTTCCGGGTGCAGGCGGATAATGCCATTCTCCGGCTCTGGGAAAAAGCGTTTCAGGGTAGCTTCGTCTTCCATAAGAGCTACGACGATCTGTCCTTCCTCTGCGGTGGACTGCTGCCGGATCAGGACAAGGTCACCGTCGTCGATGCCTGCCTCGATCATGGAATCGCCGTTTGCCCGCAGGAGGTAGAAGCTGCCTCTGCCGAATAGCGCGACCGGCAGTCGCACATATTCTTCAATGTTTTCCTCCGCCAGCTTGGGAACTCCGCAGGACACAGCTCCGAGGACTGGTACTCGGAGGGTCTGCTGCCTTGTCGATTTGTCCTTCTTCGTAACGAGGCTGCGGTGACTGCCGTCACCGTCCAGAATGCCGCTTTCACGCATATACGCTACGTAATCCGCGACGGTGGATTTGGTGAGGCCGGTTCCGTCTGAAATCTCGCGTATCGTCGGTGAGACGCCTGTATCGTCAAGGTAGCTGCTTACGAACTTCTCTATGGCAGATATGTAATCCGTGTTCTTCGTGCGCATGAGTGGGATGCACCTCCTGTTCGTCCTAAACCGGACATTTGTACGGTTTACGCTTTTATAATACACGGGCTTTGGCTTCTCGTCAAGGCCCGATTTCGCTGTTTTCTGTAAGGTGGTCAATTCTGGCAGGGTTATGGGAAGCCCCATGCTTTTTGTGGTGCATGGGGCTTTTGTGGTGTGCTTTTTGCTCTGTTATTATACAAAAAAGGACGCTCCGTTGGTTCGGGGCGTCCTGAATTAAAACACGATATATTGCAACACTTTTCCAAGGCAATCTATGCTTCCGCTTGCATCGATTGTCTGGTTGCTTCCGGGGGTATTGATTTGAGAAAACCAAGTATAAGGGAACATGCTCCTGAATCGCTCTAACAGATGGTTTTCGTATGCCCCAGCAGGTGACGGTGTTCCGCTGCCGGGTTGCGTCCATTGCCAGTAATCAATGGCCTGATAGACGAAGCTGTCAATTACAATTCCCGAAAGGTGATAGCTGCTAAAATAATTATCTCGGACATAGCGGAGGTGCTTGCACGTGTCAAACAAAAGACCATTACTGGTGGTATTCTTTGCTTTCATTGCCTCTTGTTCGGTTTTTGGGTTAGTGGATAACCACCTGCCGCCGTCGTTGCTGTCTGGGTAAGTGTATCCTTCTTTCATTCCCCAGTAGGAGTATTGCGGGAATGCCGGAAGTATCTCCATTTTCATTCCGTCTGAAAATGAAACCTTAACAACCTGCCCGTCTGCACGAATATCTGTTCTGGGGTAGGATGCAAGGATGGCGTTTCGCACAGCCTGCAGCAAACGTGACTGCCCGTTTCCTTTTTGGTAGTCATATCTCTGATATTCCGCCTGCGGGATTTCCACCAGTATGTCGATGTCGCTGGTGTCGACTGCTGTCCCTCTACCGTAGGATCCTACATACAGGCTGTTTGCTGTAGTGCTTGTCGAATTCCAAAATTCAACATTCACAGCGCGAGTTATCGTGTGGTAGCGCACCGATATGGATGTGCGAGTATCCAGTGGGATTACCTCGCCGTGCTTTTTAACATAATCACTCACTGGGCGTGGTTCTCCTTAATGCTTCTGGAAGAAGCATGTCGATCTCTTCGTCTGTGTATGTGTCGTCCTTCTTTTCCTTTAGTGCGGCGTCAGCTTTTTCCACAGCCTTGTCTGTGGTTTGCGGCGCTTCCTGATAAACGGCATGTACCTTGACCTGAATGGTACTGAATTCTTCAATCAGCTCTGTCAACGGCTGCGCATATGCGCCGTTCATCTTGACCGTTGACTGGCTCGGCTGGGTTTGCTATTTACCCGACAAACTTGAATTTATTTTAAGCTATCAC